>VTLG01009376.1_pt1 | contig 37554 bp, 56 predicted proteins | sample 4694571 | NCBI WGS metagenome assembly VTLG01 (sample SAMN12604809, study PRJNA352737) | marine metagenome | biome: ENVO:00000447; feature: ENVO:00000209|ENVO:00000569|ENVO:01000036; material: ENVO:00002151; isolation source: viral sequences binned using virsorter ...
GCTGGTGGCAGTGGTGATTCTGATGGTGGAGATGGTGCTGCTGGTTTGTGTGTGGTCGAGGAGTACAAGTAATGGCTAAAAAAGCTCTCATTCAAGGAACAAGAATCTGTCAATTAGCCGATAAAGTTTTTGAAGTCGCTGATGGCTTAACTTGGGTTGACGTTGCAGATGACACTGTAATCGATCTTGATACATGGGTTGATGGCAAGGTAGTCAAATACGTTGAACCAACTTTGACCTATGCACAGAAACGGGCCGCTGAATATCCTAGTCTCGCAGATCAATTCGACCTCATTTACCACAGCGGTATTGATGCTTGGAAAGCGAAGATTAAAGAAACTAAAGACAAGTACCCCAAGGGAGGTTAAGACATGGCAGCAACTAAACCTAGTGCGTCTGCACTTATCAACGCTTCGGGAACAGCCTCGTCTAGTACATTTCTAAGGGGTGACAATGCGTGGTCTGCTGCCGGGTTTACCCTTGGCACAGAGCAAGCAACCGGGTCAGGAACGTCTATTACATTTGGGAGTATTCCTGCTGGAACTAAACTTATTTTCATAGCTTTTGAGGCGGTCAGCACCAACGGCACTGATGATATTCTGGTGCAAATCGGTGATGCTGGGGGAGTTGAAACAAGTAGTTATGTGAGCAGTAGCCCAGAAATTCAAAGCGGATCGACGGGTACAATGAATACCAGTACGGCTGGTTATATTGTTTCGTCTGAGGATGCTTCTGGAACTTTGTCTGGAACCATGACCTTAGTGCTTAAAGATTCGTCAAACTATACTTGGATTTCAAGTCACTCAGTCAAATACTCGACAAGTCGTGCCGCCGCTGGTGGTGGCGATAAGTCCCTGTCAGCGGAGCTTACGCAAGTCCTGATTAAACCAACAGGCAGTAACGCTTTTGACGGCGGCTCAATCAACATCATGTATATGTAGGTAGATCATGGAAAATCACATTGCGGTTGTAAGTCACGCCAATAACAAGATCACAAAATACAAAGATTTTTCATCACAGTCAGACGCTGATGCACACGTTTCTGCATATGGTGGATTTGTTGCTGACAAGCCAGATGGCGGTATGGACTATTGGGTTGTTGATGCAGATAAGAAAACATTAACCTTTGACAAATCTACGTCTGATGCAGCCGAGGAACGTAAAGCAATTTTGTTAAAAATATATACTCTTGAATCTGAGATTACTCCTCGTCGCACCCGTGAAGCAATCCTTGGTACGGATAGTGATTGGCTAAAAAACAAAGAAGCAGAGATTGCTACAGAGCGAGGTAAACTATGAGTAACTTTTTAAACTTTGCTGGTAACTCTGGCGTAACCTTCAAGACCTTTACGGCAGGGACAAGTGGTGATGATTACCCAACTGCAACGACATACGTTTTAGATAAATCAGCTTCTACTAATTCAGTGTTGGTCAGTGTAGGAGGTGTACTACAGAAACCCGGAACAGATTATACTGTCAGTGGCACAACGCTTACGACAACAAGCACTGTAACGTCAGGCATTGTAATTGATACTTATATTATCCACGATGCTGGCAATGCCCCTGTGATTGAGGATAACAGCATTGTCACAGCTAAGATTGCTGATAATCAAGTGACTACTGCGAAGATAGCAGACGATCAGGTTACTTTAGCAAAGATAGCAAGTGGTACTGATGGCGAACTTATAACGTGGGATGCGTCAGGCAACCCTGCTGCGGTTGCTGTTGGAACTGCAACTCATGTCTTAACTTCCAATGGTGCAGGGGCGGCTCCAACTTTCCAAGCTGCTGGTGGCGGCGGTTGGGAGTACGTTAGTGTCGCAACTGGCAGTGGTGCAACAAAATCATTTACCAATATGGCAAGCGGTTATGATTATTTATATGTAATGGAAAATATTACAGGCGATACTCAATATGCTGCGGTGTATGCAAATCTAGGGGTTGCTGGTCCAAGTTACAGGTCAAGTGGATATATCGGTCAAATTTGTGGCCTAAATGCTTCTGGGAACACCAACTCGACGGAGCCAACTACTGCAATTTATTGCGTGGACAACACTCAAGAGGGCATGGGTAATCCCTCATCACAAACTGATTCTCGACTTGCCAATTTTATGCTTGAGCTTCGGAACCCGGCTGGCTCCACGGAAACAGAATGGTGGGGAACGGGATTAATTTACGGCGGCACACCTTCCGTTCAAACTAAATGGTCTGGCGGCTGGTATAACGGAGCCGCCGAAGCTCATACTTGCATTCAATTTGATATGAATAGTGGCTCTTTTACTGGAGGTACTTGGATGCAATATCGCAGAGCGAGGAGTTAATCATGGCAACTTCAGAACAAATAGCAGCGAAAGGCGGCAAATATAAAACAGCTTCCGTTGTTGGTGAAGATAACGTGGCAAGAGAAGTCACCCTTTCTGATGCTGAAATTGAAGCCAAGGTTGATGCAGAAATAGCGCATGAAGCATGGATTGCTGAGAATGAATATAAAATCAAACGCCAGTATCCAAACTTAGGTGAACAGTTAGATATGCTTTTTAGAGATATTGCTGCCAATAAGGTCAACACTGATGGTGAGCTTTATAAAGCACTTGCCAAAGTAAAATCAGATAATCCGAAACCGGAGTAGATAGATGGCACAGACAACATTAGACAGGCGTATGTTTGGTTCACAGGTAGTCGATGAGCAGTCGCATTTGTCCGACCATACAATTACTGCCAGCGATATACTTACCTTCTCTGACGTTGGAGGATCGAATGTTTCAAAAAAGGATACTGTGCAGGGCGTTCTTGATCTAGCTGGAGGAGGTGCATACCAGTTTATCTCCGATACAAATTGTACAGATCAAAGTGAGTTCGCTGTAGAAAGCCTCTCTGACACTTATGACACTTATCTTTTCCACATGACGGGCGTAAAGAACACAAGTGCAACAGCTTATTTACGAATGTATCTTGGCACTGGAACCAGTTATGCAAGTAGTGGTTATTATTGGGCCAGATGGGGAGTAGGTGTCGGCAATGGTGGGTCAGGTGCCTCTGTTGGACAAAACGAAAGTTCTATGGGACCGTCATCTCAAGGGCCAACCAATTCAACCCGAAATTATTTCTTTCATTTTATTCGTAAGAGTAATGGGGCTGAACGTGGGTTACTCGTTGGAACCAATGTAGGTAACGAAAATGCTACATGGGATGAGAGCTTCTACCATTTTATGGGATACGCCGATACTGGGACAGTCTTAAACTCTGTAAAAATGAATTTTGTAACTTCAACCTCAACAATCTCCGTAGCCTCGTGTCGGGTTTATGGGTTAGTTAATTCGTAGGGGATTTAAATGGCAACAGCAAAACAGATTAAAGAGCGTGGCGGTAAATGGACGCATCGTACTGTCAATGGCGAACAGATTGCTTTAACGGATGCAGAGATTGAAGCTCTTGTAGATCAAGAATTGGCAGATGAAGCGAATCCTGTTGGTCATTGGAAGTCATTGCGCGAGCAACGCAATTCTAAGTTAGCTCAATCCGATTGGATGGCTAATTCTGATGTTACGATGAGTGATGAGTGGAAAGCATATCGACAAAAGCTGAGAGATTTTCCATCAACTTTGAATAACACTACCATTCAAGGTGACATTACTTGGCCGACTGAGCCGGGAGATTAAGGCGTTAGTGATCCTTGGCCTACTAAACCATAGAGGAGGTTATGGGTGGACCCTGTAACAATCGCCGCTGGCGTTGCAGCATTCAAGGCCGCCCAATCTTCTATAACAGCGATTAGGGAGGCATTAGATACTGCCGATGATATAAGTAGTATAAGTCATCATATTGCCGATTTGTTTCACCATAGCCGTGAAGCTAATAAAGCATACCAAGCGCAGAAATCGCATAAAGAAAGCGTTGAGAACGGCGAGATAAAGCCGGATGAATCCTTACAAGAAGCTATTGACCTGATGATTCATCGACGCGAGATGTCGGAGATGATTAAGGATCTGGAATGGGAACTGAATCAGAAGTTTCCTACTCCTGTGGGCGAGCCTACAATGTGGGAAAACATCAAGCGTGAGCAATCACGCATACAGGCTGTTAAGATAAAGCAAAAGCGTGAACGTGCGGAGATTGCAAAACGTGAGGCAGAAGAAGCAAAGGAGCGGTGGAAAAAGATTGGACAGGAAGTTCTCAAGTTTGGAGTGCTTGTTATTGCGGTACTGGGAATCGGATGGATGCTGATGACAGCGTATGACCAGGGGCCAATTCGATGACCACAAAGATATCCGATAGCACCTCTGTTCAGATGCCTATGAAAACCGTTGTGAGCTTAATTGCCTTAGTTGGCATGGGTGTTTACAGCTATTTTATTATCCAAGAACGATTGAACCGTCTGGAAACTTCAGAGCAGCTAGTCAAGAAGGATCTTGAAACCAGTATTGCATCCTTAAAATTGGACATCGACAAGAACACCACCTTTAGGATTGACCGTCCTCAAAGTCCAGCCGTGAAAGAGGCGTTCATGCTGATCGAGCATATCAGCGGTCAGCTGGAGAAGCTGACGAAAAAGGTCGAGAACCGATCAAACAACAGCGTGAATATTACCAGATTGCAAACCGACATGATGGAGGTGCGGAGTGCTGTCGAGAAATTAAAAGATGCCCAACGGCATTTGCAGATAAACGGCAAGTGATATGGAAACTTTTATAGGATTTGTTTTGCATCTTTACACAACAGCAGGGACACTTCTTGAGTTTACGCCGAGGGATTCCTTGTCGGAATGTCTGAAGGCGAAGCGGGTTATTGAGCGATCTGATCCCCCGAAGGGAAAAGAACGCTGGATTTGTAAGAAAGGAAAGCTGTTACTAAAGACGATTGACGGTAAACAATATCCAGTGAAACTGATTATGGATTGAACAATGGAAGTCGATGCAAAACTAGGGATGCAGCTGGCGATCATGCTGGCAACTGTAGCTGGCGGCTATGCTGTTGTTAAATCGCAACTGGCCCGGGTTATGGAAGACCTGGGTAATTTTATTAAGCGGTATGAAAAGTCCAAGTCGGCGTTTGACCAACGGCTTGATGAAGCCGAATCACAACGCGCCGTCTTTACTAGTCAGATAGATGTGCTGAAAGAGATTAATTCCGTCCCTGCTTTGGAGCATCGCAACAGAGAAATGGCTACTCTGCAAGCACAGGTTGAAGTCTTGCAGGCACAGGTTAAACATCTCGGTGCGATCCATAATGGGAAACATCCAAAGGTGGAATAGGGTATGAAGGTTTTATACTTTGTTGTTTTTATTATAATGAACGACGGATCGTATGACATTACTGGTATGCCTGTGAATAGCTGTCCGGCAAAAGATATGACAGAAGGACACTATGACTATCATCAAAGGTTAGGTGCTTTTAAACAATGGGCGGCATTTTGCACGACTGTTGATTTTAGCAAGCCCAGTAAGAAGGAGAAAGCCGGTGCGATACCTTAGTCTTTTATTACTTTTATTTGTCTTGGGTGCCTGTCGCTGGCGTATTCCTATAGATGTATTTGGCTACTGATAGAAGGGGATAAACATGCTGAGTTTACTTGGATCTTTAATGGGATTTGGCACTTCGTTTTTGCCAAAGGTCATGGATTATTTTCAGGATAAACAGGACAAGGCACATGAATTAAAGCTGATGGCTGCACAGATAGATCAGCAGAAAGTTTTAGGAGAAATCAAGTTACAGCATATGCACGTTGAGGCAGATATTAAAGAGACAGCTGCGTTGATGCGCCACAGTAGCAAGCTCCAGTCAAAGGCCAGTCCTTTTATTACAAATCTTGCAGCAAGTGTCAGGCCGTGCATTACTTATCTGTTGTTTCTGGAATTTGCCGCACTTTCTGTATGTGTCAACATGGATTGGATTACTATGGAACAATACAAAATGATATGGAATGACGAGTTCCAAGCAGTATGGGCCGCGGTTGTAAGTTTCTGGTTTGGTGCCAGGACTATGGCTCGTAAGACTCAGACATGAACGCGCATGACGATTTAATAAACAAACATAGTTGGGACGGCCACATTAATGCGGCCGGTCTGGAAATCATCAAGACGTTTGAAGGCTGGCGTTCATCAGTCTATCACTGTGGGGCTCGATGGACAATCGGCTGGGGTAGCACATATGATAGCAATGGCGATCGTATTACCCCTGACCAACCTGACATTGATAAGACCGAAGGCGAGTTATTGCTCAGACAGGAAGTGCGCCATTCTGAGGAAACAATTAGCCGAGTTATCAAAGCGCCGTTGAATGAGAACCAGTTCTCAAGTCTATGTAGTTTCATATACAATGTAGGTAGTGGAAACTTTTACCGGAGTACAATGCGCCAAAAGATTTCACGACTTGATTATGAAGGTGCAGCTGATGAGTTTCCCAAGTGGCGGCGTTCCGCCGGACGTATATTAAAGGGGCTTGTTCTCCGGCGTGAAGCGGAGCGTGAGCTGTTCCTTCTTTAGATGATTCCCGACAGGCTTATTGATTGTCCTTGGTGCGGTCAGGCAACACGGCTCGAGCGTGTCCAGTCTCATTACGTTTGCGTCGCTTGCAAGCAGCCTGTGCTGGATTGTTGTGACGGAGAACAAGAGCAGGATAAAGAGGCCACTGATTTCTGCTTCTAGTTTGGGCGCGTAACTCCTTTGCTAGATGCATCAAAAAAATTTATCTCTCAGCTATCTCCTTTGTCTTGGGTTGATTGAATGTGGCCCCTTTATTCTGCGCTTGCTTTCTTCTTGGGCGGCATTCCCTTTTTTAAAGTTTTGGTTAATACCTTTCGGACATCTGTTTCAGTTTTCGACTGCTTGATGTCTTTGGTCATATCAACGGTTTTGCCGTTAGGCATCATCATTATAAATTTAGGCATCTCTTTTAACTGGCTCCTGTGTAACATTCTTCACACAAATACCCTTCTTCCGTTTCACGGTAACAAGGGATGCGGTTTATGAATCTACCACTTCCGAATGAAGTGTCCTTGCGACATTCTAAACAAAGATCACCCATTTCATGAATTTCATAGGTTTTCATCTTTATATACATGGTCTGTTTTCCTTAACCAATCAGTGACATGGTACTTGAGGATTCGGATGGACCCTTTATTTCTTTTAATACATCCCAACTCTCCTGAATTTATCATTCGATAAATAGTTTTCTGGTCACAATGAAACATCTCTCCAAATGATTTAACTGTGAAAACCATGGGCAGGCTTTCCTCAAATTCGCGGATCAGTTCTGTGGGCAGGCTTTCTTCAAATGATAATCTGTTATTCATTTGTTATTAATCTCCCTTGTTACTCTCAATAGATCCTCCGCTAATAAGCGAGCATGATCTGGCTGAAGTTTGAATACTTCAAATATTCCATTATCAACTTTCGTGCATAACTCTACTACATCTGCACCCGGCCTGACGTAGACTAGGGTTTTCATGTTGCCTCCGCTTCTGCTATTCCGGCACATAGAGGACAGGCATCGAGGCCACCTACTTCAGACGTTGTTGTTTCGAGTCTGTTTCTATATTCCATCTCAAGTTCATCCCAATATTCCACTCTGATTTCTTTGGTAATAGTGTGGGCGGGGCGCATTATCATACGCTCCCCGCCACACATTGGGCAATCAGATGGGAATGTCATCTGCCCCGAAGTCCGGTATGCTGTCATCGATTGCGTCAGCTGTTGGGAATGGCGCCTCATTTGTTGAGGTGCTTTCGTTCCCTTTGTAAGACGGTTGGACTTCAACAATTCCTGCACCGTATTTTGGTACAACAATCTCTGCGCTATACATGGTCACGCCTTGCTTGTCGTATTTGCGGTAAACCATATTGCCCTGGATAAGCACACGCGTACCTTTCTTTACGTTGCGCTCAACCTTAACGACATTGTTATAGTCCGATTGCTTTGTTGGATCAGCTGGCGGTGCTTTAACAATAACGCGATGCCATGTTGGGATGTCGGTGAACTCTCCCGTTGCACGATCTCTGCGACTTTCGGATGTGCATACACTGAACTGTGCTTGCCTGTCTCCGTTGTCCCATACTCTCATTTCGGGATCGCCACCTACGTTACCGATGATGGTGATTTGATTTAAGTCTCTTGCCATTAGGCACCTTCCTTTCCTTTAAGTTTTTCTCCGGCATCTTTAAACACTTTGTTTAACTCTACCGATTTTTCGGATACCGCTTGCTGGATTTCTGTCCAGTCCGTTCGATTGCTGTCAACGACAGCTTTCAATGCGGTATGGTCTTCGGCTGCTATCAATTTATTTTTGATGGCAGCGAATTTCTTTTGTAACTCTGGCGTCCATTGTTTGTCTTTGAAGGCCGATGTTACAGCGTTTACATATTTATTATCGTCGAACTTGCCAAGGAAGACATCGGCATTAAAGCCGAGATGAGACAGGCACTTTGTTAGTGCGTCCGTTGTTGCTTTCTTCCCTGCATCATCATCAATCTTCCCGCTTTTATTTTTAAGTACGGACATTCCAATGACGGGGCCAAATGTTTGATCCCTGTTTTCCCACCATATTGTAACTTGAGCAATGGCAATGCCTTCTTCGATATGAAACTTGTTATCCCATCCCCACCCTTTTCCGATTGGGCCGAAAGCTCTCGTTGCTTCCATGATCTGGTAGTGTGCGTCGATCGCTGTGAATTTGCGTCCGAACTCCACTGGTTTCGTATGAGTAGGATTGGTCATGCTGACCTGATCCCATAGTTTCATGTTTGACTCTTTGTTTGCCATCTTCCTTGACCTCTCTTGTTCTGAAGAAACCTTTATGCTCTGGATAAAGGTGCATGAAGTAGCGTGCGTAGTACGCCGTGTGATTGTTTTGTAGTTTGAAGTCGTCCCCTTTAGTATCGACATGGGTATGCCATCTTATTCTTTCCCATATACCCTTGGCTGAGTAATGAGTATGACCTGCATTAATCAGCTCATAGGTATAGGTGCAGAATAACTCGAACACTTTCGGGTTCTTCTTGTGCCATTCCCACCATTGACGTTTAAGGCTCATTTGGTTGCCGTGATTGTGACTGAGCCTTTGGGCCGTGACTTCGATGGCTTCGAGCGTGTGATTTTGAGGCCGTAGCCTATGGCTTCATTGACATCTTCGGGCATAAAGCCCTTGATGTCTTTGTCCACCTGCTCCCATTCCTTTTTGGCTTCCCGCTTTTCTATCCATAGAGGTGCCAGGTCTTCTATGTCGGGACCAAAGTTTGTTTCTTCGAGCTTAATCTTTCGGAACTCGCTTGGCATTACTGGTGTTGCTTTGGCCTCCGGTACTTCTGGCTTGGTCTTGGCGACAACGTGCTTCCAGAATGTTTCTATTGTCTCGACCATAATAACCTGATCGGGATAACAGGCGTCAAAGGGAATGAGATCACCCAATCTGTTGCCATATATAGGGGAGATGAGTGCGTGTGTGACATCACAGCATAGCATCTGTTGTTGCATCTGCCAGTAATAGCGTTCGTATAATGCCTCCGGCTTGCTGAATTGGTTGGTGTGCTTGGCATCGAGGACGCCGAAAGCTCCATCTTTGTGATTACCAAAGTATGCGTCCGGTGTTGCACGAATAACCCAGTCGTTGTTACCACTATAGATTACCGGCCCTTTGGATTGGTCGTATGGATCAACCATGAGATCAGGTCTTGTTATCTTTAGAGCTTCAAGATGATATGCCTCAGTGACCTGGCCTAATCCTATCTGGAACCAGTTGTCGCATTGGTTGTGGTCTGTCAGATCGGGCTCGACAATCTGTTCTGTTTTGATTTGCCACAATTCATAGACTTCATCGGGATCGCCACGCATTAGCTTTCCGACTTCGCTGGCACCAATGTAACTGGTGCGTGCAAACATGGGGTGTGCAGACATTATCCTATATCCATTCTTTTACGGATGTCTTCGATCAATTCATGTGTGCGTTCCACAAGTAATGTGATTACGACATCATCCTGTTTGTTGCGGGTAATGGCGGTGAGATTTTCTTCTATCAATTTGAGTGAAGAAAAAACATCATGCTTTAAAAGATCGGCTCGTCTTAAAGCATAGTCCAATCCTCTCTGATGGGCTGCGTTCATGCCGTCTATGCTAGTCTTAATGATTTCGCTAGTTATATTACTAGCATCATCCGTAGTTTTATTGTCCATTCCTGTCCTCCTTTGATATAATATGGATACTATATACACTTCACTTATGAAGTTCAATAGGCGGCGTGAACCGAAGTCCGCGCCCCTATGGGGCGAGGGCGCGGATTCGGTTACGACGCTATTTTGTTAGATAGTTAAATTTTTTACTTCACAATTATTTAACTGATAGTTATTATCAAGACACTTCACAAATGCAGGTGTCCTATGCAACGAGTTCAATTTCATTCGTACCTTGACCAGTTGTATTATGCTGCTTCCGCACTCAATGTAGATTTAAAAGAGGCAGTAGTAAGCGCAGGTCTTGGAGACTGTACTTATTACAGATGGGTCAATAATACTACGACTCCCAATGAATCCAAGGCGCGCATTGTATTCGACCAGATTAAGGAGATGGGAGGTCAACGTGTCCTTGAATGTGTCCGTCGAGGAGCGTAGCTACTATGCTCATCGTCATTTATCGCCTCTGATCCTCGAGCTTATTGAGATCAGAAAGAAACAAAACGTAACACAAAGTTATCTCAACGATGTTATTGGATACACGGATAACCTTGTATCCCGATGGGAATGTGGCGACAGATTTCCGTCAGCCTTCGCACTATTCGCATGGGCAGAAGCCCTTGGGTGCGAAATATATGTTAGACCTAAAACCTAATGGAGTGTAGCGCATGTCCAAAAAGAGCAGGGATAAAGGATCGCGTATCGAACGTGAACTTTATCACAAACTAAAAGACCGCGGCTTTGAAGTCGCAAGGGTTGATGCCAAGAATAATCAGCTCGGTATTCCAGACAGTCATGACCTTGTTGTAGGGGATAAGACTGTTGAAGTAAAAGCCAGAGCTAATGGATTCAAACAGTTATATGACTGGATTGATCCTGTTGATGTTCTTGTCGTTCGCGCAGATCGTCAGTCTTTTCTTGTTGTTCAGCGACTGGAAGACTGGATGCCGTGATCGTCCCTAGAAAATCAAAGTGGACAGGATCACTCGTTCCAGGCTGGTTATTAAACAAGGCAAAGATTAGCAGTAATGCGAAGCTGATCTATGGTCAGCTGTGCCAGCTTTCTACCGATTATGGTGTGACCTTTGTCACTCTCGATGTTCTTGCCAATGCGTGTGGCCTCACAGTACGGGCTATCAGTCGGGGTATGCACGAACTTGAGGGCGAGGGACTGATTGATAAGCGCCGTATCGGTATGAACCAGAGTAATCAATACAGGTTTCCACATCATCAATGGATGGATGAATCAACTGACCCATCCGGTATTATAAAAATTTCAGATTATAAGGAGGCTCATGATGTCTCGGACAAGCGCGGCCAAAGACTTCCAGCCGATTTCCAACTGTCTTCCGACACCAGAAAATTCGCCATCGAACTCGTCGGAGAAGAAACAACCAACTCGGAACTCGAGCAATTCAAAGACTACTGGTGGAGTAAAGGAGGGCAGAGCGCAATCAAAATCAACTGGCAGCTCGCTTTCAAAAACTGGATCAGGAACCACATTAAGTTCAGCAAAGGAAAGAGCAGTGGTTTTAAAAGAGGCGGTGATGCACGCCAAGAGAGGCAATCCGCAATCGCCGCCGCTCTGGATAAACGATTGGAGTCTGGCCAATCATGATCCTGTTCCTGTTTCACGTGAAACACTTGACGAGACAGAGTGCTGGCTTCTTGTTCTGATGGAGCCCGCCGATCCAAGAGAAGGGGCCGCAGTTATGGAGCATACCCTTGAATTGTATGGTATGCCCGATAACTGGAACCGGACGGTTGAGTTTTATCTGGAGGTTATTGAAGACCTGCCGCTTGATATAATTATCGATGCGTTCCGCACCATACGGCAGACCTCCAAATGGTTTCCAAAACCCAGTGAGATACGCGGCTCTATAAGTAACGTTTTTTGGCAGCGGCAATCTGCACTTTCTCGTTTGCGTCTGATGCGGGAGCGAATGGAACCCAGCCGTCCGCTTTTTTCAGCCCCGCTACTAGATACTCAACCTTGTCCGACTTCTTCTTGCTCATAGCCACCGACTTGGACAGGTCTTTGTCTACGTTTGCGGCAATACACTCAAGCTGACTCTGTGAATAGGGCTTCAGAAATTCCTCAGTCCATATCACATCCTTGGCAATATCGATCTTGCTTCCGGCTATCGTGTCCATCAGGTCACGATCTGCCACCTTATTATCCGCATAGTCGAGAACGATATGCTTCAGTGCAGTCAGCTTGTCCTTTGGTGTTGTCGGTATTTTCTTGGGATGCCCTGTCATACCGCGTTTGCGGATAAGAAAGTGAAGGACATCATCGAGGGTGGCTTGCTGAAGAAAAGCATACTTAACAATGCCGGCATATATTTCATGCTGTTTAACTGTCAGCTTTGCCGGATCATGATCGTCAATGGCATTAACGGATGTGATCTCGCCAGTCTCGGGGTCGATGGTTTCTTTTTCTTTGGGTTTGCCGACTGGTGCAAAGCCATCGCGTAGATGTACCTTGCCATAGGTATCTATAAACCAGATCATGCCATACTTTTTGCGTTCCTTTGCAGGTATGTTGCCATACCTTTCAAGTTTATATGTGCCGGATTCAAGTTTAATCTTGCCGCTATATTCAGGTGGTGTGTCTACCCGACAGGCAAACAGAGGCTTGTTTCTTTGGGTCAATGCCTTTTTAATCTCGGCATCAATCCATTTGATTTGAAGCTCAATGAACTGGGCGCGATCAACGGCAAAAGTTTCATCGCCGAATAGGTCGGTGACAATTTCACCGGTATATTCGGATGGATTAAACTCTGCATATTTCATATCGATGTAGTCATTGGTGATTGCATTATGTATTTGCCATGAACTACATACGTTATCGTTCAGCAGCTTGAGCTGCGTCTTCGGGTCAGTAAGTGTGAACGCCATGCAAGCATCCATGTCTATAAGATCCTTGCGATAAGCTGACCGTACTTTGGGATGCAGATTGCCAAGCGCCATGCGTTGATTGACAATCTGTGACTTGATGCCAAAGAGATCGGCGATCTCCGATGTGGTTCGCCCCTGATCTGCCAGCTTTCGGAAGGCTTCGAACTGATCCATTGGCTCGAGCGGTGTGCGTACCATGTTCTCGGCAATGGCCCATACTTCGTTATGCTCGCCCTCATCCTGGACAATGACATCAATCTCTGTCCATCCTAATGATCTTGCGGCTGCGATGCGGCGGTTGCCTGCTGTTATCTCATAGCCGTCACAATTTTTTCTGACGGTTGGAGGCTGGTGCATACCAATCGCTTTAATGCTGGCGGCAAGTTCCTTTGCATCCTGCAGGCTGGCTTTAGTGCGCCGTGGATTCAGATCGGATTCCTTGATCTGGTCAAGCGGCAGAGTTTCTATCTTCATTTTGAGGTATCTCCTTTTTTACTTGGGTGATTTTATATGAAACGTGTTTTTCGATACATTCCTTGCGCGCCTTTTGCATGAGCTGCCAGAAAGATTCCGGGTCATAGTCTGTTTTTAAATCAGGTGCGCGTAGAATCTTCGTCGTCTGGTCGTACACGAAAGTGTAATGTTCAGAAACAAATCGTGTAATCATGCGGCTAACGCTTCAATATCAGCAATGGTATCGTGCAGATAATTGAAAGCGTCAGTCGCTCTTGTTGCTGCCCATCGGACAGCATTTAAATCGTGGCGTAAAACTTTAAGATAACTGTCAATATAAGTCTCGTGTTGTAGTCCTGAAGTGAGGCCGAAATATCCGCACAGGTACGCGCTTCCTATTTCAGCTACCAATTCCTCCTTGGCATAGGAAGATGACCACTGGGAGCCGCTTAAATCACGCTCAAGGCGTGATTTATGGCCGGTCCAGTGGGTTAATTCATGGAGCATGGTTGCCCAGTAGTGTCCTTCGGATGCGAACAGGGACAGAGGAGGCATGCCAATGTAGTCCTCCTTCGGTGAGAAAAATGCACTTGGCGCCGGACGAATATCCGCGTGCGTTGCCTTTACAAAGTCCTCGATGTCAACATGGACGGGCTTTTCTTCCGCAATAAGAAACTTGTCGGGACAATTCTCAAGCTGATCTGCATTAAAGACCTGGATAATTTTAGCCCATGGTCTTTTAACCTGTGCTTCAGTCTTGATGTCACCATGTCTTGCACTCTGATACTGGTTGCCACCAATATGTTCCCAGTCCTTTGGTATCCAGTTATCTCCGTACCTTATCCCTTTGATATGCGTTTCGCCTTTCCGTACATGGATATTCGTGCCGTGCTTTTCATTATAAAGACGGCACTGTTTGTAGGTGATGAACCAAGGACTACTGAACCCTCTCTTTTCACAGGCAAAACTAAAGGCAAGGATATTAAATCCCTGATAAGTATCATTAGTGAAAATATTTTTAGGGAACAGTGATGTCCATGGTCGCGTCCATATTGGCAGGGACTCATCGGAGTCCCGCGCTTTTTCAAGACGCTCTATCAATCCATCACGGATTGTTTCAAATAGCTGATCGGTTGCGCTCATACGTCCACCCTTCATTCCAGAATCTGTATTCCATACTGCCTATAGGATGTGGATTAATCGTTGCACCTACTAAACTATAGGCCAGCTTACCGTCCTGATAGGCATCCTTGGCGAGATCTTCCTCTTGTGACATATGGAAATCGTACTCGCTATTGTCTTCAATGACTTCATGCCATGGACTGCGCATGCTTGATCTCCTGAAAGAAGTCCTGTGCCATTTGATATGAGATGATGATTGAACCACCGACAGGTGTGAACCTTCGGGCAAGAGCATCCCTTGTCTCTCTGTCCTTGCCGAACAGTGCAACAAACATGCGTCCGTCTGGTGCTGGCCCTTCGATGTACTGTATTTGTTTGGGATCAATATTATCGTTCATGATTACCTCTCTGTTTGGTGGAGCCCGGTAACTCGCGCCCCGCACCCCGTAGGGGGCGCGATTACCGTGCGACGAATAAACGTTGACTGAAACTCACAGTATCCTGTACGTTTACGGAGTATCTTCAGGACAGTTGCGCTACAACGTCTTGTCAGGGTGAAAGGGGTTAGCCCAGCGCGGGTAATTCCCTTTCTCCCTTTTTTTATGAGGCGGCAAGTTCAGCTGCATCCTCATATTTCTGTGCCACCTCTTGTGATGGCGGATAGTTGGCAGGATCGTGTTCGCCTGCCAGATTTTCAAGTCTGCTGATCTCACTGTTTATGTGATCGAGCGAACCCATCAGGGCATCCATCTGTTGCAGAATAATATCCCTGTTTGCGTAGGTTGTGCTAAGTTTTACCATGAGTAGGTCGTCAATTTCTTCGGCCACTTTTATGTCTCCTCCTGCTGCGCCGGGATGGCGCGTAAAAAAAGGGGTGCATCGGACAGGCATTATGTTCGACACACCCCTGAGTGGGAGGGAGAAACTGTTTGAGGCAACGTTTCGTGAACGGTCTTAACGTTCCGTGTAACTTGAGCAAGAACAAGCGAACGCTTGTGAATCTGCGAATGTTCACCGGTAACGTTCGTTCATCGACAACGTTCCTCTTAACTGTTGAACTTTTCGGCGAGCTCTCGCAAGCTGGCGTTGAATGATTTGGCTGCGTCGGCAGAGATACGCAGGGATTTTTCTTCGGCCTCTGACTCGGACCAGTATATGTGTTCGGCTTTGTATTGCGCTTTCAATCTGCCGACTTGTGTGCGGAGCGCTTTTATGATCTCTGCCTGTCGCTTTATCTGGTCTGCCTGTTCGCGGATTAGGTCTATATGATCCATCATGTTAGGATACCTCCTGTCACAAAAAAAGGAGTGACCCGGAGGCCACTCCCTGTTTGTCTTAGCCGGCGATACGTTTCTTCCACTTGTCTGCGGCTGCCGTGACTTTGGCTTTGCTGACTTTGGGAGCCTTGGAAGAAGGCTTCCATTCAGAGCCGGTTAGTTCGAGGTAAGCTGCTTTTGCCAGGATATGAAGCTCCTGAAAGTGCGGCAGCTGATCCTCGGCGCGATCTGCTTTAAGTCCAAGATCGTACAGAGCCTTGTCATCGACCTCTGATCCGGCATAGCCTTCGAGTATCTGCTGGGCTTCGGCTGAACAATCTGCCATGACTTTGACCTGATATAATGAATCTTGGTGTGTGCCGTAGCAAATGTTGCGAACGGTCTGATGCTGCACCCACTCTTGGTCGGTGGTCCCGATAGCTGTTAGAAGATCTTGTAATTTAGACATGATATGTAGTTCCTTGTTTCTAAAGTTACGCTAAGGTCCACACGCCAGCATGGGAGCCAGACTGGGGCAAGGTCGGCAGACCCTCTTGGGGCTGACGCCTGCCTTGCAGGTCGCCTTGCCGCAGGCGGGGTCTTATGCTTGCGTCAGGTGGACCTAAGTAAGTTTCGAAACAAACGTTGGAACTACAAGAAGTGTCTAAATTACATCTGAGATCTTCTCAGATAGCGGGGCCGCCACCAAGGGTGGCTCTGTGCAGGCTACAGACCGGGCGTGACATTTGTGGAGGCACACACCTCCTGAGTATTCCTGACTTTCACAGGTCAAAGGCAGATTGTTCCTCTTGCCGAACCAGATACTCAAGGGTGTGCCGGAACTGAGACTTGTCGATGCCTATGTACGGGCTTGGAGTTAAACGTGCCGAGGTGAGGATGCCTCAATTCCTTGTGAGCTTCACTGGCAAGAGCAGTGTGCGAGGAATGACCGGCTGGAAGCCCACCCAAGGCTCGTCAGCAGAGACAAAGTTGCGTCAGACGCTGATGAATGGAGATTTATCGACGGCGCAAACAGGGGGTGGGCGCAGGGTTTCTGCTGGATTGGACAGAATTGAGGTATCCGGATTGGACAAATATGTGAGTTGACAGCCTTGAGTGTTAGTGGCACCTATCTAACTAGGGGCGCGAGAGAAGCAAGGATTGAGGAATATGGTGAAACACCACCCTAGACACAAGCCATTACCTGTCGCGCCCGAGGACAGACCCCTAACAGGTATGCAGAAGCGTGTGTTAGAGCATGTACTCCGTACCGGTGATACAGTTACGGAAACAGCTAAAGCCTTGAATATCCCAAGGAACTCAGTCAGTCGTATCGTGCATTTGCCTCAGATAGAGAAGCAGATGGCTGATGGGATACGCTCAAGGCTTTTGCGTGGTAGTGCGCAGGCCATGGTACAACTGGATAACCTGAGCCGTAGTGCTAAGTCGGAGTACGTGCGGCTCCAGGCAAGTGACTCGATCCTTGATCGAGGCGGCTTCAAGCCACCGGACAGACTACACGCACAGGTTCAGAATGATGTGAGGTTCGTGATTGACCTCGGTTAGCCAGCCTAGCACATAGGTAATGTCTGTCCGTGTGTCCGTCACTTGCCTTTGTCAGCGTGTACATGAGCCTGATGTGGGGGTGGGTCTGAAAACTGGCCTATCGAGTAGCCATATGTCCTCCCCGCGTATAATTCCCGAAAAAAGGTTCCTTCATTAATGCCGTTGTGAGTTTGTTGTAGGGGTGTGTCTGTTAGATTTACTGAAGCAATTTGGAGGAAATTATGGACGCATCGAATATGAAGAAGCGCATGGGCCGTTTATCCCGTGATTTTCATCGCCGAATGGATAATGACCCGAGACTGGCTTCTATAAGTGCCGCCCTTGACAGTGTTGAAAAAACTTTGGGAGACATCAAACGTGATTTTATTGTCGCTGAAAGCCAAGCTCGAGAAGTGGTGGAACCTATTGTTGAGGCGCCCTCCACTCCAGCCAAAAAACCAGCCAGCCGCCCCCGAAAGAAAAAATCGTCCTGATCCTATTGGCGATAATCCGAAAGTCAGGCGTGCGTCGGGCAAGAAAATAACCAGAAAGGAAACTTAGCAATGCCGAGTGGTAAGGGTACTTATGGCAGCAAGCGTGGACGCCCACCCAAGAAGGTCATGAAAAAAGTTCTTGGTAAAAAACCGACGAAAAAGAAATGAGTTTCTGCGCGGATTTAAAGTGGGAAGACCTTCAGCGTCTGCGACAGGTTTGCCAGCGTGTTCATAAGGAGCATATGTTCCGCGCCAATAAGAAGTACGAGCCTCTGCCTTTATATGAAGTTGATAAGTGGATTGAAAGCATGGGGCCGAAGGTGCGGGAAGACAGGATACGCATTGCCGTTGACAAGGGCGTGGTCTTATAGACCGTGTATACAAGCCGAACGGGGAAACATTACGCGACTTTATGCGTGATGACAGTTTCTTCCGTGGTATCCGCGGCCCTGTCGGTAGCGGCAAGAGTGTTGCATGTAGTGTGGAAATATTTCGCCGCGCTATGGCTCAGGAGCCTGCGCCCGATGGTAAGCGGTACACCCGTTTTGCCGTCATCAGAAACACCAATCCGCAGCTGAAGACGACGACGATCAAGACCTGGCTGGACTGGTTTCCCGAGGATCAGTTCGGAAGGTTTAACTGGTCGCCGCCCTACACGCATCATATTCGTGTTGCCGATATTGACTGTGAAGTTATCTTTTTGGCTCTCGACAGGCCGGAGGAAGTGCGGAAACTGCTGTCTCTTGAGCTTACGGGCGGCTTTATTAATGAGGCGCGTGAGGTTAGCAAGACAATCGTGGACGGATTAACGATGCGGTGTGGCCGCTACCCTTCCATGGCTATTGGTGGGCCGACATGGTATGGCGTTTGGGCTGATACCAACGCTCCTGATGACGATCATTGGTGGCCTATTATGTCGAAAGAGGCTCCTTTGCCTGAATTTATTACCGCAGAGGAAGCTCTGATGCTTCAACTGCCGGATAACTGGACGTTTTATACGCAACCGTCTGGTATGCTCGAGGAAAAAGATAAGAAAAGCGGTGAGGTTATGGGGTATATTCCCAATCCTAAAGCGGAAAACGTCGAGAATTTGCACGCAACCTACTACAAAACGACGATTACCGGCAAAACCAAGAGCTGGATCGACGTTTATGTGATGAACCGACTGGGTTCTCTGGACGATGGCAAGCCTGTTTACCCCACATTTTCACCAGAAACCCACGTTTCCAGAGATCCCCTTATCGTATCGGACAAATTACCCGTACATATCGGTATTGATTTCGGATTAACCCCGGCGGCAACCTTCGGTCAACGCTTTGCAGACGGACGTTGGGCCATTCTTCGGGAGATAGTTACCGCGGATATGGGGGCAGCGCGCTTTGCCGAGGTACTTCGTGCCGAAATCCTGCGCCATTTCCCTACGCATCAGCTTCATATCTATGGTGATCCGGCTGGCGATCAGCGCGCTCAGACGGATGAGACAACGCCGTTCCAGATTCTCAGGGCGCATGGTATTAATGCCTTTCCCGCGCCAAGTAACGATCCGGTAATGAGAATTGAGGCCGTATCGGGTACTCTGAACCGCATGGTTGACGGAAAAGCCGGATTTATTCTTGACCCGAGCTGCCTTCAGCTGCGGAAAGGGTTTCTTAATGGCTACCATTACCGCCGTATGCAAACCAGTGGCGAGGCACGGTACGAATTGTCGCCGTCAAAAAATAAATACAGTCATGTCCATGATGCTTTACAGTACATGATGCTTGGATCGGGAGAGGGGCGCCGTGTTGTTGGCGGGGATCGTCCGTTTACCGTGTTTCAGGCTGATCGTAACTTTAACGTTTTCGACAGGAGGAAACGATCGCACCGACTGAACGCTGGTATGTAGGTTTTATTGATGCGGAGCTTCCGTGGTTGTGGCGATGGTGTACCCGTCCGTATTTTCGCCATGTCTGCATGATGCGTTACGACCTTGACTTCGATGTTTGGCTGTTTGTCGAGTGGTCTTCGCGGCGGCTGTACGTTGAATTGTACCGGGGCGAGGACGTTGATGGCATCTTTTACAAGTTCAGGGAAGAAGGTGTGCTTTTGGCTATTGATACGCAGACTCTTGAAAAAAATTCGAGGCCACGCATGCCTCTTTACTGTGTCAGCTGGGCTAAACAGCTTCTTGGCATCGATGCTCCATTTATCCTGACGCCCTATCAACTCGCTTGTGAGTTATTAAAACGCGGAGCTGATGTTATTTTCAATAATCATTTAGAAGGAGTATCTAATGGGAATCTTCAACCCGCCCGATCCACCAAAGCCTCCGCCTCCTGATCCTGAGCTTATCCGCTTGCGTGAAGAAGAAAAGGCCAGGGCTGCGAAAGAAAAAGCGGACCTTGAAGCCCGCCAGTTTGAGGAGAAGGAGGCACGGAAGCGCCGGCTTCGTGGGCGTGCATCGCTTCTTACTGCCGGAACAAGCGGCTATCCTGACGAGGATCTAAAGGAAACTCTCGGTGGCTAACACAAAACTGACTATCGAGCGTTACAAGTCTGCGAAACATATCCGCGATCACTGGGAAAACAAGTGGCAGGATATTTTTGACTATGTAATGCCGGGCCGTGATTCCCTGAAACACACAACAAGGGGGGCGCGTGGTGATGACCTCATATTCGACGAGACTGCTGTGGTGGGGGTACAGGAATTTGCCTCCCGCATGGTACAGGGTATTACACCGAATAATGTCAAATGGGCGCGTCTGACTCCTGCTCCCTCCATGAAAAGGTTTCTCGATGAGGACGGGCTTGCTGCCGTTCAGGAAAGTCTTGATGTGTCTACTGAGGAAATCTTTGACGTTATAGAAAGTTCAAATTTTCAACAGGAAGCGCATGAAGCGTTCCTTGACGGCTCTATCGGTACGGGAAATATGGTGATTGAGGACGGTGAATTGACCGAACCTTTGAAGTTTCATGCTGTCCCTCTTTCCGAAGTCTATCTTGAGGCTGGTCCGTTTGACCGTATTGATGCCCAGTTCCGTGTACGCAGCCCGAAGGTTGGCGACATTCCTATTATATGGCCGCAGGCGACTATGAGTCCGCGCATGACGGAAATGTATAACAATAAACCGCAGAAGCGTTGTAAATTGCTGGAAGCGACTATGCGTGACTGGACTGATCTCGGTCAGGAGCGTTACGAACACATTGTCATTTCCCTCGATGACGAGCATGTGCTGTTCGAAACCGCATGGACAGGCTTGGGTTCATCACCATGGGTTAATTTCCGTTGGGCAAAGAATCCGGGTGAAGTTTGGGGGCGGGGTCCGGCATACAATGCTCTTGCTGCGATCAAGACCGTTAATCTTGTTGTCCAGTTGATTCTTGAAAATGCGGAAATGGCGATTACTGGAGTGTGGCAGGCTGATGATGACGGTGTTATCAATCCAGCCAATGTCCGGCTGGTTCCGGGGGCGGTTATTCCGCGTTCCATTAACAGCCGCGGACTTGAGCCTTTGGGTGCGCCGGGAAATTTTGATGTTGCACAGCTTATTTTGAGGGATATGCGGCATAATATTAACAAGGCATTATATAACGAAACGCTTGGCCGCCGTGAGGGGACGCCTATCAGTGCAACGGAGGTTGCGGAACGTATGGCTGAGATGTCGCGTCAGCTGGGCTCGACTTATGGTCGGTTACGGTCGGAGTTTGTTGATCCTGTCATTCAGCGTGTCGTTTACCTTCTGACCCGTCAGGGGCGTCTTGAGCTTCCTGCACTTCCTAACGGACGGGAGTTGAAAATTGTCCCAACATCGCCGCTTTCGAGGGCGCAACGTAACGAGGATATTGCGCAGCATGTGAACTTTGCCACGGTTGTCGGTCAATTATTCGGACCACAGGCCGTGCAGGGGGTTATTGATGCTCAGGCATTTTCGGAACAGCTTGCTCAATGGTATGAAGTATCAAGCTCGCTTCTCCGTTCGCCTGAAGACCAGCAACAGATGGCTGCTCAGACCGGAGAGATGATGGCTCAGGCCGCCGGTCAGGGCATCGATCCAGTACAGGGGATTAGATCGCTACTACCATGACTGTCGGATGGGATCGGCTACGGCGCGGGAAACCCGTAGCGACATTAGATGGATTTAACAGGCACAACGATGAAGAATCGCGCCTGAACAGTATTTTTGCGCAGGTTTTTAGTGAAGGCGGTGGGAAGGCTGCTCTCGATTACCTGCGCTCAGTAACCGTGAACGCAGTTCTTGCACCTTCCCAGTGTGAGCCGAACTCCCTTTTGCACTTGGAAGGGCAGCGGTATCTCGTTCACCTTATCGATAAGCGCGTGGAACAAGGACAAAGGGAGAAAACGAATGGCCGAAGAACAAAAAACAGCTGATGTCACGGAAGAACAAGAAGTTGCTACAGAAGCGACGGGTGATGACGGGGCTATCGAAAATTCATTACTCGCGGGAAAATACAAGGACGTTGCCTCGCTCGAAGCCGGATACAAGGAACTCTCAGCGAAACTTGGAGAAAGACCCGAAATCGAGCGAGACAATTTGATTGAAGCCTACAAAGCTGAGTTGCGTAAGGATGTTCCCGAAAATTCGACAGACTATTCTTATACACCGCCAGAAGGGTTGCTTCCTGAAGGTGCTGAATTTTCATTCAAACCGGATGATCCGACCTTTAAGGCATGGCAAGAGTGGTCCCATAAAATCGGACTAACGCCCGAACAGTTCAATGAGGCAACCACGTTCTATGTTCAGAATGAACTTGATATGATGCCGAACAAAAATGCCGAACTTGAGAAACTTGGTGAAAATGCCCAGGCGCGTCTGGATCGTCTTGATATGTGGGCAGGTCGCCATCTTAGTCCCGAGGGGTATAAGGCGATTACTCTTGCGGCATCGAACGCTGATGTTGTTATGGCACTGGAGCAAATGATTAAAATGACCCGTGATCCTTCAATGATTACAAAAGATGCTCAAGCAGATGGTCCTCTTGCTATGCCGGAGCTTCAGGAAATGCAGAGGCAGGCGCGTAACATGAAGATGGGCGCGGAACGTATGGACCTTGAGAATAAAATTGCTGAAGGATTTAAACGGCTTGCGCCCTCTCCCTGATCTTTATGTCCGCTTGTGAGTAGACCGCCCCTAAAAAGGCGGTCTACTTTGCATATACCGGCCCGATGCTGACGACAGGCGGCCCTTTACGGATACCCGCCTCTCCTGACTGACGACACCCGGATGAAAACTTGTGTCTCAATAACTGGAGGGCAGCATGGCAGCTCCCGATATTAATGATGCTTTCGTAAAGCAATTCGAAAGTGAGGCGCATATTGAGTACCAGCAGATGGGCTCGAAACTGCGTAACACCATTCGCACCAAGACGGGTGTGGTTGGTTCTTCAACGACCTTTCAGGTGATAGGCAATGCCACGGTTGGCAGCAAATCACGGGAAGGTGACATTCCTGTAACCCATGTCTCACATGCTCCGGTAGAGTGTACCTTGCAGGATCGCTATTCCGGCGTGTATGTGGACAAACTCGACGAGCTGAAAATTCAGCACGACGAACGCGGTGCGCAATCTAAAAACATTGCTGCGGCAATGGGTCGCGACACCGATGAGATCATTACCACTCAAATGGATACGTCTGCCAACTCCAACAACGTTGGAAGTGCGGCTACATGGACGGCAGCGGCTTCGGCTATTGCCATCATGGAGGCGCTTGGTAACGCATCTGTTCCCTTTGACGGCCAGGTTTATGCGGTTGTTCCTTGGGCGCAGTGGGGCGATCTGCTCGACATCGATGAGTTCTCCAATTCCGATTATATTGGTCAGACTAACATCTGGTATGAAGGTGTGACCGCTAAGGATTGGTTGGGCATGAAGTGGTTCCCGCATGAGAACCTGCCCGTGGACGGCTCAAACGATGCCAAAGCGTTCTTCTATCATCAGTCCGCTTTGGGTCACGCCATTGGCGCAGATTTTTCTCTCGCCATGGATTGGGTACCAACTAAGGCTTCAACGCTTGTTTCAGCAAATATGTCGCATGGTGCGTGCATGATTGATGACACGGCTTGCATTGAAGTTCTTTACAATAGCACCGCTTGAGGGAGGTTAATCATGGCTTTTTCAGCGACAAACATGACGCCTTTAGGGACCGGTAACGGTTTCACCTTATGGCATTACAAAACCACGGATGCGATTGCTGCGGTCAATTCTTCTGCGTATTTTAACGATTACGCAGAACATTTGAACGTTCGTGATGTCATCATCGTGTGTGACACCAACACGCCCACGACGAACTTCGTGAATGTGTTGTCGATTTCAGCCTCGAATGTTGTCGACGTCAGCGATGGCACCGCCATTGTTGAAACAGACGGGGATTGATCCCGCGCTGGGTGGGGATGGGGCTTCGGCCCCTCCCCTTCCTACGGAGTAGCTAATGCCAGGTATAGCCGATACAAATGTTTCTATCGCGTCCAATGCCCTTGTGTTAATCGGCTCATCGCCGATTTCTTCATTTGATGATGATGATGCTGGCGCCGTTGTTGCCAATAACATATACGACGAGGTGGTTGAGGACAGTCTTACGTCGTATCCTTGGCGGTTTGCCATAAAACAATCGGATGCGTTAAGCCGTTTATCGACAGCGCCGGATAGTATATGGACGGCACAATACCAGATACCTACGGATAATCTTGCTGTTCGGCGTGTAACTGTAAGCAATGCCGATATTAAGTATGAGATTTATGGAGACAAGATTTTCTGTAATGCTTCCGATACGGACAGTGTTTTCTTGAATTATATCTATCGGGTAACGGAGGCGGCGTGGCCGCCGTATTTTCGTGTGGCTGTCCAGATGCGGTTGGCTTCTATCTTCGCGCTTTCCGTTATTCAGAAGGCGGATATTGCCGCAGCATGGGCAGACCGGGCTGACCAGCAAATGCGTAAAGCAAGGAATGTTGATGCTCAAAATGATACGATTCCATCGATTTCAACGTCCCGCATTATAAATATTCGGAGGTAGCCCTTGGGCGCACTTCGGCACTTACAGACAAATTTTTCAGCGGGTGAGCTTGATCCCCGTATGCTTGGTCGTGAAGACACGACGGTTTATTCAAATGGTGCTGAAAATCTTTTAAATTCTGCTCCTATGGTGCAGGGTGGCGTTCGTCGTCGTCCCGGCACGGACTACCTTGCAGCACTTCAGGGGACAAGCAGGCTCGAGCGTATGCAGTTCAATGAAACGCAACTGTATATTTTTGCCTTTAGTAATACGCGTCTGGACATCTTCGATGAAGACGGCGCCGCTGTTACAAATCTTACAAGTCAGCCTTGGTCGGCAACGACAATGTGGGAAATGCGCCTCGATACGAATGGCGATACAACGATTATTACGCATAAAGATTTTGCGATGAAGAAGCTGCTCCGCACAGGAGCAAGTACCTTTACTATTGCTGATTTTGCTTTTGAGGCTCATTCAAGCGGCTATCCACGCTATCATCCTTTTTACAAATTTGCTGATCCGGCTATAACAATCACGCCGTCGGCGACAAGCGGATCGGGCGTAACGCTAACGGCAAGTGCCGATCACTGGACATCTGCGCATGTGGGATCAATCGTTCGTGTTGGCACAACGCCAAAGGAATGTGACGTTACAGCCTATACAAGCGCGACGGTGGTTGAAGTGACGGTTCGGGAAACCCTTGCTAATACTGATGCCACGGTAGACTGGGACGAGAATGTTTTTTCTGCGGCTAACGGTTATGCCCGGAGTGTTGTGTTTCACCAGCAACGCCTTTGGTTTGGCGGTTCGCGTGATCTTTCGAGCAATATCTGGTCATCGAAAAAGGGTGCGTACTTTAATTTTGATGTGGGTACGGCACTGGCTGACCAAAGTATTCAGGTTGATATTGGCACCAGTCTGGTTAATGAGATACGCCATTTGCACTCTGGCCGTCATCTCCAGATATTTACCGATCAGGCTGCTGGCTATGTTGTTGAGTCGGACGCCAATCCGGTCAGTCCGACCAACTTCATCTTTCGCGCTCAGGTTCCCTATGGGTGTTCCAATGTGACCCCGAAAAACCTCGATGGTGCAACTATATTCATACAGGATACCGGCAAGGTTATTCGTGAAATGATCTATAGCGATACTCAGCAAGCCTATACTGCTGATGCTGTCAGTTTGATTTCCAATAGTATGATTACCAGTGCCAAGGATTTAACTATTCTTTACGGCCATTCAGCGGGTCCAGAACAATTTGCTCTTGTTGTTAATGAAGACACCGCTGGTTCAATATCTGTTTTCCATTCCATTCGTTCTGAAAAGATTTCCGGCTGGTATCCTTGGCAGACAACCGGAAAATTTATCAGTGCCACGACTTTAAACGAGGAAGTCTTTATAGCGGCACAAAGGGATAATAATAACGTTCGGGAAAACGGTACGATTACTGTTACCGATTATGGGAACATTGCAACGGGAACAACGATTACTATTACGATTGCAGACGGCACATCCTATACGTTTACATCGGAAGCCGCTGGCGGATCATCGCCATCGGTGGCGACGGGGTGGCGTCCGAATACGTCAAACAATGTGACGGCAGACAATATCTACACCGCTATCAACGCCCATTCTGTTTTTACCGTGGCGAACCCTGCGGCGAATGTTGTCACCATCACGGAAACAACCCCGACAGGTCTTTTGACAATTACCACATCGGATTCGACGCGGCTGGCTGTATCCGCGCAAACTTATGAACAGAAGTATTATCTTGAAAAATTTAATTGGGACCGGACTGTGGATTCCTCAAAGTCTCTTGCGCTGTCCTCGGGTACAACCTGGGGAGGTCTTACGCATTTGCTGGCATCGAGCGCAAGTGTAACGGACAGCACTCTTTATCATGGAGATTTTACAGTCAATAGTTCCGGCCAGGTTGTTCTTACTGAATCGGCCACGGCGCCTGTTGGCGGTCTGAATTATACGCGTACCATTAAAGACCTTCCTGTTGTTGTTGCGGATAGTGCGGGACCGTTTAGTGGAGAGTACAAACGTGTTGGCCGTGTTGTTTTAAATGTGTTTGAGTCTGTTCAGTTTAGCGTCAACGGTTATGATTTTCTTGTTCGTCAGGTTACTGATGATTTAAGTATAGCTCCTACAGCGCAATCGGGTCGGTATGAATTTGCTTTGTTGGGTTGGGATCGTCTTGGTCAAATTACGATTACGCAGGAAGCTCCTTTACCGTTTACCTTGCTATCAATTTACAAGGAGGTAACGGTATGAGCTGGCAAATGGCACTAATGGCCGCATCAACGGCGTTTAGTGCGGCACAAACTTACGCTCAACAAAAAGCTCAGGCGAAGTTTGGCCGGGCGCAAGCGGAAATTAAGCGGGTACAGGCCATTGATAACGCCAATGCCGCCAAGTTGCAGGCAGCTCAACAGGAAGTGGAGCGCCGAAGGGAATTTGAGGAAATTCGTTCATACAATCTTAACCAGAGCAAGTACGATATTCTTTCCAGTCCTTCTTTTCTTGCCCTTCAAACGGATAATGAGGGGCGTTTGAAAGATGATGTTACCCGTATTCAGCTTCAGGCTCTCGAGCAAAGCCGAAGGTTTCTTCTGACCGCACATTCGGCAGATGTTGAGGGTGAGGCGTTTCGTTATATGGGCAAGACGGCATGGATGGGTGCAACAGCCACGCTTCTTAAAGGTGGGTCGAAGATGGCTATGCTAAAGGGTCCGAGTTCACCGAGTACATCTAGTTATTCTGCTTTAAAAGCGGGCGGTTCTGGTACGGGACCAGCTTATCCAAGTTCTGGTACACCCAAAGTTCCGTATATGACGTAGGGGCAGTTAGAATGAAAAGACTTCAAACTAAAGTAATGAATACTCCCGTCGGCTTTTCGGATACTAGCGGTATTGCAAGGGCTGGACAGATTCACACAAAGTCCATGGAAGGTGGTCTGGCTATAGCAGACGAGATCTTTGGATTTGCTGAAAAAAATCTGACTGTTCAGCGTAAGCAGGAGGCCGCGGCTGATGCAGCTGTTGTGGATTTCCATACTGATCCTGTTACCGGTATGCCGGAAATACCGGAAACACCGCATACATGGACAATATACGGCGACGAATACCAGAAACAGGTTGTAAACCGTTACGCTAACAGAATCGAGAATGATCTGGCGACAACAATTACGCAGAAGGCGGTAGAGTTCCCTACTGACCCGACAGGATTTCAGGAATGGGTTGGTGAATATATCAAGGAAACTGCGCTACAGACCGATCCTCGTGCAAGGCCGGCGGTAGAGGCATATGGCCGGGATATTGCTCGCCGCGCTCTTGGCGGCATTGTCAGTCGTAAAGCCGAGCAGGACCGTATCGGAGCAGGTAAAGAGGAGGTTCTTAGTCTTCAAAGGCTCGAGGTTGAGGCCACTGCCGTAGCTGGTACTAAAAATTTTGAGGAAAAGTTTTCGAAACTTACGGACAAAGTTAGACAGTCTAAGTTTGCTTATCCGACTACTGGTACACAAAATGCCTATCTTCACGCATTTCGGAGGTCTGCGGCATTATCTGCGGGTATTCGCGGACTTTTTGGCATTGAAGACGATGACAAGGAGTTTCACCCGGACGAACAAGACAGCCTTCAGAGATTAAAAGAACGGCGTGATGAGGCTATTGCTAATTTTGGCAAACGTAAAGGTGAGCTTTATAGCGAGTTTATTAAAAAGTCGAATCTTTCCGATAAAGAGATTTTGGAGATACAGGGAATCTTTAATAGCCTTAATACAAAGATTGATTCTATGCACGCGGCTAACCAAAAAGCGATCATGGCCATGTCTGCGAAAAAGTTTTTTCATACTTACACAACAAAGTACGGGCGCCTTCAGCTCGACGAATGGGGAGTAACAGATGAGCTTATAGAGTCATCTCCGAGCGTGGCCCTTTCGCGCATGATGACAGCAGAAAGAAATCATTTAACAAGAACGACTCGAGAGGAGACAACGCGACGGCGAAATGAGTATGAAGATAGCATGAACATTATGCACCAATATATTATTTCATCTGCGCAGCGTGACGCTCTTTCATTCCCGCCTGAGATATTAGCAGAGTGGAAGGAGGAAACTGCGAGGATTGAATCACACGGCGATTTGCGATTAAGCGAAAAAGCAAAACTGTATTCCAAGGTTTTGACTAAAATAACGAAAAAATTAACCGCTTTGGTATCAGTTGCACAAGACCAGGAGCCATTTGAAAATGCTCTTAGAACTTATCGTAGTCCTGACAATGTTACAGGCCGGGGAGCCCGAGGGTTGCGGCAAAATCAAAAAAATTCAAAAATTGCTGAATCACATTTCCGCACCACAATTATTAATGAGCCTTATTCCCAACAAGGTTATGATAATGAAGGCGTAATTCAGGCGGCTCTTGATTATACTAATGCTACGGGGGTTGTTCCTGCAGGACTAGGCAACCATATTGCATCGTTAGCAGGGTCGCCTACAGCAGAGGATGTTGCCAAAGCCGCTGTATTAATGGACAGACTTCGTGATGTTACCGGCATTGAAGAATCTTCTTTAGGGCTGGCTCTCGGAACATCCGGCAATAAAATTGTTTCTGCTCTTGAAGTGTTTCAAGCAAATGGTGGAACCTATGCGGGTGCTAATGAATCCGGTCAGGCGCTTGAGATTTACAAAAAGATTATGGCGGGTGAAAGCCATGATTTCGAAGCCGCTGTGCGCGCTGCTTTGCACACAGATAAGAAAGAGCAGGATGAAAAGTTAAATGAACTGTTCAGAAAAAACTATGATGCGCAGTTTTCCCCAGGAATGTTATCGAAGTGGGGGAACAGGTTAGCTTATTTAGGTTCGGGCTGGATGGCAATGAATCCGAATTATAACGAAGAATCTGCGAAATCTTTGGAAAAATTCTACGGTGAAAATTTTCAGAAGTCCATGAGCGAAGAAAACACGCCTTTACATGGTGCCTTTTTTAAAAAAGCTGTTATGGAAACTTTTTTTGCCTTGGCTCCGTCCAAGCGTGATGGTTCCTATGATGCGCCAATGAAGCGGGCTATTGAAATTGTAATGAATAACGGAAATTATGGCGCTTCTATTGCGGCAGCCCGGCCTCATGGTATTCATTCTGATAGTCTAAATTATTTTATAGCAAAAAATGCCCCTGAAACCCGTCTGTCTAGTTCTGACGGTGAAGGAGGTTTGGGCTTAAAGCTCCTTCAGGAAAAAATAAATACTATTTGGCAGAATAATCCCATGTACAAGGATATGAAAAATAAACCGGAATTGAAATTCGGAAAAAATATGTATGTCCGGTGGGTCCGTGACAATCCTGATGGATCGCCTGTTTATAGTGTTTCGATGGTGACTGAAACAACAGATATACAGCTTTCAAGGATGGTTAAGGTTGGGGGGAACTCTCATATTACAACCCATCTTATTGAGACTAGTGATATTATTGATAGCGTTAATGAGGGTTGGCTTAAAAGAAAAGCCGCTGAGAAGAAGAAAATAGATCAAGAGAGAAGAATCCGTTTGGAAGAATTGAAGGACGCAAAGAACCGTGCCGGAAGAAACCCAGCAAATTAATAACTTATTGTCTTTTAGCGAACTCGATAGAGAGCGTGTTTCGGCAATAGCGCGTGGTAATATTATGAATCGTCCAACGGGCGATTTAACCAGCTATGATGATATTGCTAATGCGTGGATGCTTGATACGCCGCCGGGATCTCTTATTACGAAGTTTACAACTCTTTTCGACAATGATGCTTTTTTATCAACCTATAAATATATAGGTGATGCCAGCCCCTATGCTGCTATGCGACGAGATTTTTTCGAACCAGAGCCTCCGGCAACATATAATGTTTATCGTGATGAAGACTTAACTGGATACGAAAACTATTATGAGGATTTTCTCGGGGTAAATACGCCTGATGAAGCAAGGGCGATGAAACAGTTAATTGATATTAACACCCAAAGACGTATGGAACTTGACCAGAATGGCGCTATGTGGACACGGTTGCTTGCAAATGTCCTTGATCCCATAAACCTTGTTCCCGTCCCTCTTGCCCGCGGCGTTGGGTTTGTTAAAGGATTTAAGCGTGGGGCTGTTGGTGTTGGCGGTGTATTAGCCCCCGGCGAACTCATGCGACTTGGCATCGATCCAACAACGACACTGACAGAAACGGTAATGAATATTTCCGGCGGTGTTTTATTCGGTGGCGCACTTGGTGGTCTTGTTGGCAAGATCAGTGCAAGAACTGTTGATGATGCCGCTAACCGTTGGTTTGACGGAAATGATGCGGTCGATGCGGCTAACCGTATTTCCGACAATGATCCTCACGCACTGGCTGGTATCCGTCCTATGGAGGAGCCCACTATTGTCGTTGTGCGTGACGTAGACGGGGGCGTTCCGGCTGAGCGTGTTTCGGATATGCTGGAAATGAAACTTCGTTCGGCGTTTTATCGTGACGTTGATGAAGCGGGTGAACGGGTCAATACAATCTTCATCGATGATTTTGCCTTACGTCAGGCTTTTGAGAACAAGGCTTGGACAAACCCAAAGGTCGAGGGTGTTGCACCATTACCGGCTGATCGCTTTAAAACTTTTGAAGAATGGCGCGAGTTTGTTATCCGTCATGAAACGGCTCATGCTTATTTTCGTAGGCATACTGATGAAACTCATGGTGCTTATGAACAGCGCATTAATAGAATTGCCGATGATGTCGATGAGTTTAATGACTATCTTAGTGTTGCACGGTCCTATAACCCGGATCGTTTGGTCCCGACAGGTTTGGCTGAAAACCTGAGATGGGAGCAGCATCCTTTCTTTTTGCTTCTAAATAACAAGTTTACGGGCTTTGTTGGAAATGAGTATGCGGCTGTTGCCAATGAATTTGCGGGTGCGGCTGGACTTATGAACAAGGGCAATCAGGCGGAAACGGCAACACGCCAGTCTATTTATATACAGGCAAAACAGCACAATCCTTTGCTGGTTGAGGCTCGCGCTTCTTTCTGGAAATCTTATAAGGAAAGTCAGGGGCTGGACCCCCAGCAGATTATGGCAACACCGGGCGCACAAGCTGTTGATTCCTTAAAGGAACTCGTAACGGGTGGCGCAAAGCGATACAACGAATTTACCAATCTTGTTACCAAGCACTACCTTGAAGGCACAAAGCCGCCGAATAAAGCCGTATCCAATGCTGTTGAGGCTATGCGGAAATACTACGATGAGATGGGCAAGCGTGCGAAAGAGGTAGGTGCTTTCAACACAACGCGCATGGAAAAGAGTCTTGAATTTAAAAACGAGGCTATTGCCAAAGCAGAAGAAGCTCTTGAAAGCATGGAAGCAACGCTTGCAAGTATCCAAAAAACAGAGCGTATGACAACTAAACAGTTTAATGCCAGGGAAAAACTTGCAAATGAGGCTATTCCGCAACGTCGAGCGCGTCTTGAAAACCTGAGAAACCAGAGAGATGGGCTGGAAGCGGCCCTCAAAGACCCTGAGAGCCTTCCTATGCTCGATCCTTCGGCGTCTGGACACTTTCACCGCATCTGGAAAAGAGGCGTTGTAGAGGAACACAGGGGCGTTCTGGAGGGTATTCTTGCAAAGCACTTTGAGGCTGGCGCGGGAAAGATGGAGCGTGTTCGGGATACTGTTGATAATATTTTAAAAGTTGGAAAGCTGGGCAGAGTTGCAAGGGCTCTTACGGAGGCAATGGATCAGGCTGGTGCGCCTGTTGAAGCAATGACCCGTGCAACAAAAGAAATCGAAAAGATTTCAAAGCGTCGCCGTGACGGAAAGCCTTTAACTACAGAAGAAAAAATGGCTGATGCTGATATAATCGTAAAGAAATACGTTGAAATGTATGGCCTTGGTAACGGTACGGCTAAATATGTTAATCAGGTTATGGACGAGATTATGGAGCTTTCTTCCCATCCGGGGGCCGAAGTTTTTGGAAGCGCACCCGGATTGCTTTCCCGTCGATTGAACCTGCCAACACATCTGTTTGCTAATGTGCCGGAACTAAAGGGGGGAAGTTTCATTGAAACTGATCCTGAAACGGTTATGCGCATTTATCATAGGCGAATGTCGGTTGCGATTGAAGGCGCCCGTCGTTATGGCGATCCTTCCATGCAGGCGCGTATCGATGAACTTTATGACATTGCAGAGCGTGAGATACAGGCGGCTCTTAAAGAGGGGAATATTGAAAAGGCGGCGGCACTTGAGGGTGAGCGCAAGATACAGATACAGGCTGCAACAGACATCAGGGACAAGATTCTCGGTGTTTACGGTATTCCCAATGATCCTAGTGCGCTGGGTGTGAGGGCGATTCAGTTTGCCAAGAACTGGATGGTGATGGCCCTTATGGGTAAAGCTACTGTTGCGGCTCTTGCGGATATGGGACGTATGGCGATGGCTGTTGGTTCCAAGGAAATGTTTGAGAGTGCTTCAGCGAAGTGGACGACAGCTTCTGCCGATTTTGCTAAAGGTGGGCGCGAGGTTGAACTTGCAGGGGAAGCTGCTGAAGTTGCTTTGCATGGCCGCTTTGAGGCAATTATGGACCTCGAGCAGTATTATACTGGTGTTTCCACTATTGAGAAATATGCGGAAAAGGGAACAAATGCCATGTTTCTTCTTAACGCATTGGCTCCTTATACAGATGTCATGAAGCGGTTTTCCGGTGCGATTATCCAAAGTCAGATGATTGAATCCATGTTGATCTGGACAGGTAAAAAATCGGGAACCATTACAAAGCGCCAGCGTGAAACGCTTTTGCGTCTTGGTATTGATAAGGAAATGGCAAAATCAATCTCAAGACAATGGGAGGTTTCGGGTGCATTAGGTCCGGGTCGGGGGACAAACAAGCTGTTTCTTGCCAATACGGAAGAATGGACAGACGTTGAGGCACAGCGCATTTTCAGAAATGCTCTGGCTGAAGAAGTTAATAATGCGGTAATTACTCCCGGCCCCGCTGATAAATTAAACTTTATGTCAACACCGATGGGTAGTTTGATTACACAATTCAAGTCTTTTGGTATGGCCGCGACCAACAGAACCATGCTTGCCGGCCTTCAGCAGCGGGATTCTCAGGCATTGCATGGCATTATTGCTATGGTTGGACTTGGTTATCTTGTTGATGCTATACGGTCTGGCCCTTTTGATGACAGGCCAATTCTTAGTCTTGATCGGTTTGTCCAGGCTGTCGATTATTCGGGTGTGTTCGGGATATTGTTTGAACTTAATAATATGATGGAAATGACGAGTGGTGCTGTCCTTGACCAGAATATTGGTATCCGTCCTTTGCTTGGCATTGATCCCAAGTTTGGTGATGCGACTGCTGCGCGTGCCATAGGGCAAACAGGCGGCCCGTCTTTGGGTTTGTTTGCGAACTTGATTAGTGCTTATACCAGTGATGACGCCGAGGCGTCAGATCAAATTCGCGCTGTGAGGCGACTTATTCCCTTTAACCAGCTAATTTGGTGGTCTTGGGCGGTAAGCCGGATTCAGCGTGATGCTATTTCTATTGCGGAGGATTAGATGGCGCATATTACGATTGATACAACTGCAACTCGCGTGTCTTATACGGCAACGGCAAGCCAGACGGCTTTTGCCATACCGTTCGAGTTCTTTGACGAAGATGACATCAAGGTTTATCAGCAGGGCGTTTTAAAAACAAAAACGACGCATTACACGATTACGCCTGTGACAACCTATGAAGGTGGATTTGACGGCGGAACAATGACATTGGGTACGGGCGCCACTGTAAACGATATTATTGTTATTGCTCTCGATATGCCTGCCGAACGTTCTACGGATTTTCCGACAAGCGGCCCGTTTAACATCACCACGTTAAATACCTGGATCGATAAGATGATGGTGCTTGTAAAACAATTAACGGAAAAAGCAGGTCGGGCGGTAAATCGGCCTGTGACATCAACTGAAACATATTCCCTTGACTGGCCGGACGGGGCTACAGCTGATCCTAAAGTTCTTCAAATATCAAGTGATGCTGCACTCGAGTTAGGACCAGCAGTAGGCACAATCAGTGCGGCGGCGACAAAGGCAACGGAAGCGGCGGCTTCAGCAGCAGCGGCATTAACGAGTCAAAATGCGGCGGCAAGTTCCGCAAGTTCAGCGGCTGGAACGGCTACAACCTTGAGCGGAGCAGCTTCAACAACATCATTAGCGATTGGTACGGGATCAAAAGCGTTTACCGTAGCCTCTGGATTGGCCTTTGTTGCTGGCGATTACGTTATTGCGACAAGCAATTCCGGCGTTTCCAATTATATGCACGGGCAGATTGCCAGTTATTCCAGTACAACATTGACTTTAACATCAGCAAATACTGGTGGTTCGGGTACGAAATCGGATTGGACTATCAGACGGTCAGGACCACTTGGGCCGACAGGCGCGACAGGCAGTGTCGGAGCTACTGGATCTACTGGCCCCGTTGGAATTGGTCTGGCACTGGCATTAGGTTAGGAGAGAGAAAATGGCAGATTTATTAAAAAGTGTGGGATACGCAGTGGTTCACTCTGCTATTACCGCTGATGCAAACAGGGCATTGATTGGTGCATCCAGTAAAGCCTACACGATCATTGGGTTACAGATTGCAAACATTCATGCAACGGATGCTGCCACGTTTGAGTGTAAAATTGGTAGTGCGGCAGGAACCGATAGCACCATCGTCAAGGACATCAGTATCCCGGTCAACGATACCTTGCAGCTTCTTCAGAACGGCAAGCTGGTACTTAACGCTTCGGACGTTCTTCGGATGAAGGCAGACGCCAGTTCAAAGCTGGAAGCGACGATTAGTTACCTGGAGCAAGACGTATGAGTTTTCTTAACGGCACTGATCCCGGTCTAAGACAGACGCGAACACCTACGGTAGATACGTTTGCCGCTGGCGTAGGCTTTACGGCTGGCTCGTCCACCTATGTTACTCTCTCCGTAGACTGTGGAACGGAAGCCAGCTTAATCACAACCTTCGATGGTATTACTCAACATAGGGATACCTACAGTTACGATACCTCTAACCGTAGAGTTACCTTTGATGCCGCTATCCCTACAGGTGTAAGCAAGATTGAGTGTACTTACACCACAACCATCCCTGCTACGACACCAGCAGATGGAAGTGTTACTCAAGCCAAGTTAGGTGATGAAGCTGTTAATGAAGCCAAACTGCAAGTTAGTAATGCACCTACTAATGGGTACTTTCTCTCGGCTCAATCTGGAAACACAGGCGGTTTGACATGGGCTGAAGCTGGTGGCGGCAAAGTCCTCCAAAGAGTAACTGCCTCAACTAATGCGATTGTCACTGGAACAACTCAAATAACCCTCGACGATTCAATTCCACAAAATAATGAAGGCGTTGAAGTTGAAACGTGTGCAATTACACCTACCGCATCTGCAAGTCGGCTACTAATTTTCGCAAACATGACTTTTGCTTGGAGTGCGCGAGGCAATGTGCAAGTTGCTCTTTTTCAAGACACAACCGCTAACGCAATTTCAGCCGTAACGAATTTAAGTGAAGCTGACGGCACAACCCACACTGTAACTCTAATTTATGAAATGGAAGCTGGGACTACCTCTAGCACCACATTTAAAGTTCGGATTGGTGCCGAAAGTAGCGGTACTCTGACGCTTAATGGTCTTGGTGGAGCGAGAAAGTTAGGCGGTGCTGCGCGAAGTGGAATTGAAATTTTGGAGATAGAAGCATGACAGTAAAAATTGATTATATGGGTGCCATCATTGGTTGGAAGCATAACCACCAAGCAGGGATGAAAACCGTTGATGGTGAGATAACAGAATTTCCCGGTGGCATCCCAAGTGATAGCGACATCAATAAATGGAAAGAAGAGTATGATGCTCATGTTGCTGCTACGGCATATCAGGGAAAACGTGCAGCAGAGTATCCTAGTTTTGCAGATCAATTTGATAAGATTTATCACGATGGCATAGATGAATGGAAGAAAGTTATCAAAGCTGTCAAAGACAAGCACCCCAAGGGAGGTTAAAACATGGCAGCAACGAAACCTAATAATACATTCCTTGGTTTGACTACTGGTAAGGTTTTGCAAGTCGTTAATTCGACTACAAGCGCGGTAGCTACTGGCACAACGACATCCCCAGAAGATGACACCATTCCCCAGAACACAGAGGGCAATGAATTTCTAACCTTGGCGATCACGCCAGCATCAGCAAGTAATAAGTTATTTATTGAAATAAGTTGCTGCTTTTCGCACAGTGACACCTCAAGTTCTGATATGGTGATGGCTCTTTTCCAAGATAGCACTGCAAATGCTTTGGCTTCTGCGTCATGTGGCAGACAACACACAACAAATATTGCTCAATCCCACAGCTTTAATCATTACATGGCTGCTGGAACGACTAGCGCAACTACTTTCAAGGTTCGTATCGGTGCTGATGCTTCTGGGACAACAACACTAAACGGGGTAAGTGGTGGACGTAAGCATGGTGGGGTCATGTCCTCATCTATTACAATTTCGGAGATTTCGGCATGAGTAACTTTTTAAACTTTGCTGGTAACTCTGGCGTAACCTTCAAGACCTTTACGGCAGGGACAAGTGGTGATGATTACCCAACTGCAACGACATAC
>VTLG01011096.1_pt1 | contig 37552 bp, 41 predicted proteins | sample 4694571 | NCBI WGS metagenome assembly VTLG01 (sample SAMN12604809, study PRJNA352737) | marine metagenome | biome: ENVO:00000447; feature: ENVO:00000209|ENVO:00000569|ENVO:01000036; material: ENVO:00002151; isolation source: viral sequences binned using virsorter ...
AATGTAATTGAGTCATTTAAATCAAGTGCTGCATTATCCCTATCAAATGATTCCTTATCAATCACTACTGGATAAGTTTGGGTTGTTGTTTCTTTCTTTGGCCTTCTACGTTTAGCGGCTCTTGGTTTCTTTGGTGTTGAAGTTGTCATTAGAAAGTTTCTCGTTATCGTTTAGATTTGCTTTTCTGAATGTTATTCCAGGAGCATTATCATAATACCAATTAACAGGAAATCTATTCCCATAATTGACATCATCAATGAATTCATCATCATGATTTAGGGACATTCTTAAACTGTCTCACCTGTCTCAGTTAATGCGCTGTCAATAGCGTGACATGCATTGCATCGATCAGTTCTTTCTTTTACTTCAGCATAAGATTCAACTTCATCAAATCTAATTCTATACTCATCACCAGGATCAGCATGATTAGTTAGATGTTCAAATGCTAAAGAGGCAGCTTTTGCATCTTCATAGACACCAAATAACCTAGGTTCACCAAATGTATTAGTCATTAGTGAATAAACAAGCATTAATACACCTTTAAGTAAACAAGAGGGAGAACCCCTCATAAAACCTACCGGTTAAGGAAGGGTTTTAAGAGAGAATCCAGCTTATTGGCTGGTGACTGTGAATTAAAACATGCAATATCTAAGAGTGTTAGATCATGTTGTTCATGCTTTTCTTTCAGTCTCTCAAGTTCGAGTAGATGTGTTTTGATTAAAGACATCATGCTAAGCTGACCATATAGCCAGCAATTGTGGCCTCTTCGGCCTGTTCTTGCTCATCATACTCTGCTTCTGCATCCATGGCAATCATCTCGATAAACATCCAACATAGATCATTCTTGTAGTGTGTTAAGCTAGCTTCTGCTTGCCTAAATATACTTACAAGTGTATCAATTCCGTAGACATCGGTGATACGTTCAATAATCTCGTCTTCATAGGTTTCAAAGAACTTAACGGTGTCACCATAATATATGTGTTGGCTGCACACACCAGATTGACAGCCATGATTAGCAATTTCCTTGAGTTGCTCTTTGTCATAAACAGAGAGGATCTTTTCAGTTGCATTCATAGCATCCTTGAATAAGTGAATAAATAAGGACAGTGATCAGGAATACTACTCACCGATGTGTCCTTAACGATCCTAGAGAGAATCGAACTCTCATCATTACCGTGACAAGGTAACATTCTAACCGTTAAACTATAGGATCAAATAAAGTGGGCTTACGTGTTTAAGAGTCCGCCCGAAGGTATGCTCATACACTGCCACTGGGAAGACCACAGGACTTAGTTAAGTCTTATACACCAACATCATATCACGTGGCTTCATTGCTTAACCTGTGGTCTTTTCAAAGGATGAATAGATCTTGTCGGTGTTAACCTTTCAAATACTACTCCTCACTGGTGCCAATCTATAAAGCAGTAGAAACACATTTGAACTTGTCATTACTCAGCCCGTACATCACTGACGGTTCCTGTTAGTAAGATCTGCAAACTCTGTCTAGTTTATAGAAGATTTCTCAGGTCTTGGAAGATTCGTCCCTTGACTCTTTCAGTATAGCTTATCTGGTTGGCTTGGCTACCCTTTGTTAGGAAACCCAGACATCTCATTTAAGACTTACTGAGTGGAGAAGGAGAACACTGAGTAGAATGACTCATTGTCCCCTCCATATATCTAATATAGCAGATCACTATCGATATAGTATCCGTATTAATACTCATTGTACTGAAGTTGAGTACTATTACTTAGTTTATACTGTATATCACTGATTCACAGTCTCATTATTAGATATGCACACAGATGCTGGCCTATTTATTAGTTTCCCCCGACAATTTAAAATAATATTTATTTATAGCGGGGCATATACGATTAATTCTTAATTATAATTACTCATGATTCACAGTCTCGGCGGTCTTTTCATAGTCTTGATCCGCGACCACCGGCCCCATGGGGGGTTTTCCGCCTTTCCTACGTCGATATAAGGCTTCAGACATTTTTGCTGATTTTTTACGGTATTTATGAAGGATTTTAACTGCTTTCTCTCTAGATACGCAGTCTTGCGCTTTAGTTTGCAGTTTTATTAACTTTTTGGCTTGCTTGTTCAAGTATAATGTATTCTAGGTTAGAGGATAAGCGATTATAGGAATATATAACTGATATTTGACCTAATAGGACTGTTAGAGTAGCTATAGACCAAAATATATAATAATAACGCTGTTTTAGTTGTTTAGGGGCTTGTTTTTTAGACATTGGGTAGTTTAGTGGAGGTGTATTAGGAATATCCAATCAGAGGATATTAAGAAGAGGGAATAGTTGGTCGTGAGATCAACGAATTCCCTCTGGGGGTCGGGTCCACCCTTCCCTTCCCCTGTATAAGTCAGTGCTCGGTCTAAACCCAGGTGGGGACTGGTTTTCCAGAATCTATACCTTTTGCTTTATCTCTTTGTTCTTTATTCATTCCAAACACTAAATGGTTCGCAGATTTATTAGGATTATCAAGGAAGTCTTCAAGTACAGAATTCCACTCATCACGCTTACGCGTATTTATTGCTTCTTGAGCAGAGATTCCAAGAGCATCGGTGAAGTATTGCACACCTTGAGCGAGACAATCAATGCGGTCATCATGTTTAACAGCACCTTTTTCACGACACATTCTTGACATTTGATAGAAGAGCATATATTGGAGACGCTCTTCTGGAGCAAGGTCTTTATTAGATTTATAATCCCAATCAATAACTGTTTTGTTAAGTACAAGACGATGTTGATTAAGAATAGGCTCCAACGCATCAATGATTCTATCTTCTTTCCTAACGTTTGCACGAACTTCTTCTACATCTATTAATTGTTTTGTCTGTTGGAGATGTTTTTTAAATAATTCAGAAACCATACCATCTCCAAAGTTAGTTTCTATAACTAGTTTAGTTACATTATATTTTCTACAACCTCTAAGGATATCTAAGAGGGTGGTATCTGAGTATCCATCTCTATAAGCTCGCATTTCATGGAGGTAAAGGAATCCATTCTTTTGGGATATAAAGGCGGCAGCTGTCTCATCTGTTCCTCTTCCAGAGGGATCCACGCTGCAAATTGTTTCGGTGTAAGGTGTCCATTCTCCTTGTAACTGCATTGGAGAATAAAAGTAATCTCCTGGGAGTCCGACTGTCGGGAGGTCTTTGATGACGTTCGCTGGGTCTGAGCACCATACGCAGTTGTCGGGAGCTTCACTAGGGTTAATAGAAGTGACAACCAAATCAGCCATCTTAAGGGGGAACTTTTCTGCATCACTTAGACTCGTGTCGAGTTGAAATTGAAGCATATAGTTAGAACGACCCATAGATGCTTCACGTTCTAATAGGTCGTCATTATCAAATCTATCTGGATCTGTTACATCCCATTCTTCTACACCAGAATCGAGGTCTTCCTGGATCTGAGGAGCTAGGAGTCCTTCATATTGACTAAGTTTGTTCTTTCTTGGGTATCTGGAAGGCCAAACAAAGGGACGATATGAACGCTCTGCCAACTTACGATAAACAGTAAAAGTAGTCTGAGGAGTCCCGAGATACATAATACGGCTGTCGCGTTTCGGAGTAAGAATGGATTCTGCTTCAGTACAGAGTTGTAAAAGTTTTTCACGCATTAACTCGGTCATGGAGTTTCCAGGCACCTCTATGTCGTCCAAAATCATTAAATCTGCGCGACTTCCGGTTAGCTGACCAGTTATGCCCACCGACTTTACGCTGGGGGCTTGGTGAGGTGAACAGTTTACGTCGAAACTTATTCGGGACCATCGAGAGTCTTCTGATTTCGGTTGGAGATGATTGAGCCATGGGGTTTCAATAATAAGTTTTTGTAGGAAAATTGACATGTTATCAGCTCTTTCTTTAGAGGCTGATATAATCATTATCTTTCTTTCTGGATCATTGAATAAGGTCCAAAGAACAAAGGCACCAGTAATCCAGGATTTACCGACACCACGGAAAGCTTGAATCTGTAATCTCTTAGGACCATTTTGTAAATAATCAGCTATTGCATATTGAGCACGGGTGGGGGATGGCAAGTCAAGTTGATCCCACAGGGCTTGTAAGAATAGTTTAAAATCATTCTGTAAAGCTTGTAAGGTATTAGTCATTCTATTGAATCAAGTATAGTCTGTATATCTATATTAGATGTACTTAATAATTCTTGTATTTCACTCATATTCATGCCAGAACGTTTCTCTAATTGACTCATCTGTTCAGCAAGAGATAATTTACTAAATGCTTCTAAATCTACATCTCGTTGTCCTAAGCCTAAACGGTCTACTATTTGTTGTAATCCTTCATTACCTTTTGGACGGATATTCAATGGAACCTCGTCTAAATTACTTAGGTTTTTATTAACTTCTTTTGCTATAGATTTTAATTCTCTATTCACACTTTTTAATAAAAGATTAGTATCTCCTAAGAACATACTACCTTTATTAGTAGCTTTAGATAATACTTGTACTAATTTATCTGTGTCTGTTATACCTGATTTACTGAATAAAGCTTCCATTTGTAGTAAGCCATCATCCATTAAATCTCTACCTTCAGATATAATTTTAGCATACTCTTCAGCTATAAACCCTCTACCTTCTAATCCAGAATTAACTATATCTATTCTTTTCATTCTATTTCCATTATAAAGTATTCTTTCGTCGAAGAATTTACTTCCATCAACACCTAATTTTTTAGTAAGAAATTGATGATGTAGGAGATCATGTAGTTCTTTGGTTACATATTTGAAATTACTAAACTTATCTACACTTGTGGCAGGTGCTCCTGGGAACAGCCCATGCTTATTCATTATACCAGTAACTAATCTCCATCCTTCATCCATATGATCAACACCGTCATATAATCCTGCAGACTGCATAACTCCAAATATATGATGAAGTTCTAAAGTATCAGGATCAATTCCCATTTTTGTCAGCCATGGACCATATTCTTTTAAGAAAATTGGTTTTAATACCTTTTTTTGGTTATTAAAGAAACCCTTAACAAATTGAGTATCTGCAGTTTGAAAAGTTTCTAATTTATATTTAGGGTTTGTAAGAGTTCGTCTTGAATTATTTATCCAATCTTTATAATCAAATCCCCCTCTTCCTTTAGCAAAACTTCTTGAATAGGTTCGTTGAAATATTTTATTTTGTTGAACATTACCAAAACCTCCTCCAACAAATGATGGACCAGTTATATTACCTTCAGCCATTCTATGTGGAGATGCAGCAAGCTGATTTAGATCATCAACATTATCAACTTTTCCTATTCCTGCTATTTCTACTTCAAGGTTATGATTACGATTTCTTATAAACTTACCATTAATCCAACTACGTAATATACTATTAGGACTAAGTTGTCTTTTAGCTTTATTAATTTGTTGTAAAACTTCAGCTCCTCTTTTTATATCCTGGCCTTCCCCACCAGGAACAGCCATTGCTCCTGCAAATCCTAATACTTGACCTGCTATACCAGGTACTACATCAGATATTCCTTCGAATACTTGATCACCTGCTCTTCTATACCAGCCAAACAATGAGTTAGCTTCTGCAAATTCTAGCCAATCTAAAGGGTTATTAGTATCTGGGGTTTCCCAATATGGTTTTTCTTTTCCTTCTTGTCTAGTTCCTTTTTCTCTTTGTCTAATCTTAACGCCTTCTTGCAAATTACCTGTTCTTACTGCTTCATCAAAATCTATATTATCTAAAAAGTCTTGATCATAAACCCTTCTCATTTCAGGATCCATGGCCATTGCAAAATAATCTACAGGATTAGATAGATCTTCTTGTTCAGGATCAGGAAGAAACCCTCCTTCATCTGCTAATTGTTCTCCTGGAGTTGGTTTTTTCTTAGGTGCTTTAAAACGTTGAGCAGCATCTGAATCTTCTAAAACACTACCCCAGTCATCATATTTGTCCCAATCTTTAGACATTTCTCATCTTCTCCATATAACAGTCTAAATTATTGTCCCAGTATTGCATTCCACACGGTTCATTCAATTTCCATTGTTTCACGGTAAAATTCTCTCTTTGATTTTTAGGAATAAATAGCGGGTGTTCTTTTAAGGATTCATATTTTAATTCTGTCCAAGCAGAATCAGGAAGTATTGATTTTGTTACTCCCCATAATTGTCTCATATGATTAACATGGTCATGTAAAAATTCTTTCCAATTTATAAAATCATCTTGACACCAATGTACACGTTCCATACTTTTAATAATATCATCTCTTTTTCTTGTTACTCCTACCCAATGAAGGTCAGGGCATCTATGAAAGATTTGAATTGGCATATATACGGCATCATGACATAATACTATAAAATTGGTAATACCATTATCTATCATATCATTTAATTTTAAGAGTCCATTGGAATCAGGTCTGAAATGGAATTCATCAATAACAGTACAGCCTAGTTCTTGGGCAAGGATGTGGGTGGTAATAGTAGTTCCACTACGCTGACATCCTGTTACAATGATGGGTGGGTTCATTTACGTTGGGCTCCTCCACGAGCTCTGTTTGTTTTACGAGATTCAATAGTCATTTTACCGCCTCTATGAGACACATCCTGCTGTGCTCCTGGTTTGACTTTACGACGGATCTTCATTAAGTCTCTTCTATATTTTCTTTTAGCAGGAGTATTATTAATTTTGATGTTATCCCTAACATGTTTAGCCCTAGCTTTAGGGTTACTTCGGTAATACCTTGCTGTCTTACCTGGATTTGGACTTGGTTTTGGTCCCATAGAGCCTATGTTGTACGATGTCTGGATCAATAGTTGGCATAAGTTTAGATAACTTATCTAGTGCATTACCATCAGTAGCTACACCAGTGATATCATTAGTCTTTAACCAATCACATGCTGCTTTTAAGTCTTGAGTTGTAGCCTCGCCACTACGGACTCTTTTTAGAAAGTCTTCAGTGACGAGGTGGTGCAGCTCATTAAATTTATCTTCAGCTGCTTTATTCATTTAACTAAATAGTTTTGTTTTTACTATTGCTAGTGCTTGATCATCTAACTTATTATCAGTTCTCTTCACATAAGCTTCGAGTAGATCAACTACTAGCTTTTTAACGGAATCCGATTTCAAGAAGGCGAAAAGGATGGGCTTGATTACAAGGATCATTATTTCTTAGTGGTAGTGGTTTGCTTTGGTGCTGGGGCTTTAGCAGCTTCTGCTGCTTTCTTTTCATTTGCTAGTTCTCTAGCACTTTTATTTGCGTAAGTCATTTACTAAAAGGGTTGAGTTTCTTCCACCATGGTTTAGGTGGTGGAGGGGGTTGAGAAGCTGCTATTTGTTTAGCGACTTCTGCTTTGAATGCAGCTATAGGAATAATGTCTTGACACATATGATACACACGTGAACCAGGACGTATCATGAAACCTTTCTGTTGTAATGCTGCACATTCTTTAGCTCTAACTAATTCATAGTCTAAAGCCATTTTAGCTAATTGTCTTTTACCAATAGCTTTACAAGTCTCTACAATAGAACCATCTAAGGGAACCATGAAGTTAATCTGTGCTCCCCAGTTCTCAGCTACAGTATAGCTGGACTGATTCATATCCTCATCAAATGGTGTTGTATGATTACCCATATAGAATGGGCTAAAGGTCATAGTCGCCCCATTACAACTGATGTTTGGACCCAAAACTTGTCTGCTTGGGGCTCCGTTGTTTTGAAATTGTACAGCTTGATTGGTAACATTTCCTGTTGCCGCTGCCACAGGGTTGGAAGTGTTTTGGACTTCTGGTTCTGCATATGCTGGTAAACCTATTGTGAGAAGACTGACAAGGAGGTAGTAGTAGCAGTAGTTTCGATTGTTCTTTCGATTTCCTGTGTCTCTAGTACCTGTGTTGCTGACCTGGTTAATATCTCTAGAGTGAATGGATCTCCAACTGTATGAATCGTGAAGACCGAATCTGAATCTACGATTCCTCCAGAAGTTGCTGAAGTATGTGTAATATTTTCTCCAGTCCATTTCGATTGAACTGAACCATACTTCGTTATAGTTATGTCTTCTTCTATATCTTGTTGTGTTGTAGTTGTTGAGTTCATCGATCCCTGGGTGAACTGGGGCGTGACTAACTCGGCTCTTGCTACCGAGGGGGATAACAGTGCTAAGAGTAATAGCCATTTCTTCATTCTTCTTTTTTCTTAGCCATAGGACAATTGACGGGACCGCCTTTATCTTTAGAATTACCAGTAGACAAGCCAAAAGTGGCCAATGCACCTGTAAACACCGAAGCCACGAACGTGATATCTGAGTTTCCAGCCTTCTTTATCATAGGTAATTCTACATAATTCATTGTTATAATGAAGCCAGACCAAACAACAACGCCAAGCCTGACGAATGTTCCAAGGATTTGGATCTGGTGTTCTTGGTCTTCAGCAGCATCTTTTAACTTACCGAGGAGACTTTTTCCTTCCTTTTTTTCTTCCATGCTTCAATGCGTTTGTTCAGTTGTTTCGTTACAAACTTCTTAATTTGTTCGAATAAAGGTTGTGCCAATGTAGTGGTAGCTACAGCCCCTAAAGCAGCAGTAACAGCAGTAACCATTACTTCTGCAGTAGGGAGTGGCATTTGTATATCTAATACAGGTATTTCTAACTTTGGTTTAGGTGGTGGTTCAGTAGTCTTTTCCTCTGCCTTCTGTGTGCCCGCAGGACGTTCCAAATCAGCTGGTGGGATGACTATAGGCCTAAAGGCTGGAACGTCTGCTACAGGCTGTTTTAAGTACATCTGAGGGATATACAAAGATTTAGGTATATCAGGCGTAGGAATCTTAATGGACATTAGCTAGGTTCTGTAGGCCATGTAACTGAACTTTGATCTAATTCATAGTATGCATCTAACTTAGGATTTGCACTTGCTGGTAAATCTCTTAGTTGTTGCCTATAAGTTTTCCAATCATCAGATATTGTTAAATCACTAGATGCTCTCCAATCACATTTAGCTAGTCTATTATCACGTTCTTTTCTTAGCAGTCTTACACCTTCAACTGCATCACTATTCAACCTTATTTCTTCTGCGTCTATTTGTGCTTGTGTTGGGTTTTTAGGATCTGATTTACGGAATGTAACAGCTCCATCTACTGTTATTTCAAATATACCAGCACCTGGATACAGACTTCTAACAGCTTGTTTTTTTCCATTTTTCATATTATATACCACTAAATAAAGAGTTATCTGCTACTTGGTATAAGTATAATTTACTTGATTGGTTAGAAGCACATACATCTAGATCCATACTATGAGAAGCCCATACTTGACAGAACATACCTATCTTACACTCACTAGTAGTATTAGGATGTATATGTAAAAACTGTTGATGTGCTTCTCTATTTACATGGTTTGGTGTTTCCATACCAAAGCTAGGGTGCATACCAAAATTAGTTTTACTAGTCCAGTTATTAGATGTAATTGCACACTGCCATCCCCATTGTCCACCGTACTCAGTTCTAACATGAATTTGTGCATGTAATATATATCTATGATTAGTACTAGGAGGTGTGAAAGTAATTTCTAAATTAGATCCACTGTTACCACCTACTCTTGTTTCTCCTGAAGATCCGACAATACCACTAGTTTCAGTAGAATCACCGTCATACCAAGCTTTGTCAAACAGTCCACCTCCAGCAGCAGCCCATGATATATCAGTTCCATCAGATGTAAGTACTTGGTTAGCACTACCTACTGTTAAAGCTGCTGGATCTCCAGAAGAATCACCATAAATAAGTTTACCTCTAGCAAGTCCTGCCATTTTAGCAAGAGTTACTGCATTATCAATTATTTTAGCAGATGTTACTGCATCATTTGCAATTGTTGTAGCTCCATCTCCAGAAGATGTTACATCACCACTATGATTAGGGTGACTATAGTTATTACTAGCAGGTAACGTTTCAAAAGCTGGAGGAGATCCAGCTCCTGTTGATGTTAATACTTGACCATCTGTTCCTGGTCCTACTGCTGTAGGATTACCTGAAGCATCATATGTTATTATTTGACCATCAGTTCCAGCTTTTAATTCAGCTAGACTGATAGCATCGTTAGCCATATTAGCTTCAGCTACTGTATCATCTGCTATCTTAGCACCTGTTACAGCATCATCAGCTAGACCACTTGTTTTTACTTGTGTTAATGCCATTATGGTAAGACCTCCCAAGCTGTAGTTACTGAAGTGACAATTCTACCTGTCCATTGGTTATAATGCCCATCAGTTTTATCTGATTTATAGTAAATTTTATATGTATAAGTTCCTGCGTTCCCAGGTGTATCTAAGTAATGCATTGAAACAGGGTGGCTGAAATCATTAGCACTACCATAAAACCAAGTAAAACCATATTCTGCTGAACCTAAATTTGTACTATCTCTATAGATAGTCATACCTGCAGTTAAGTCAGCAGTATCTTGAAAATGATTACCATGGTGCATAACCATTACTTTACTATTATTATCTGTAGTTGTTATTGCAACTTCCATACTTGGGATTTGTGTCCAAGCATTAGCAGTACTTAAATCTCTATTAGTACTATCTGTATACATTACGATCTGATTTATTTTACCTCCTCCTGCAGCAGCCCAAGAGTTATCACCTCTTAAAAAGGTAGAGGAACTTGCTGTACCTGTAGCTGATAAGGTTGCTATATCAACAGTATCATTAGGTAATGCTACTGAGCCATCAGAAGCTAACGTTATATTAGCACTAGATGCACCTGAGTGTTGTAACTCAGTTGTTATTACTTTTGACATATTTTACCTCACTTTATAGATAAAAGATGAGTTTTCTTTGCATCATGTACAGCATCTGTCCAAGCTGCCTCTGCAATAGCTTTTATCTCTGCATCTTCTGAACTAACATCTGATTTAACATAATTATCAGAATCGTCTAGGTAACCAGGTTCTATGCATCTACGATGGAAACTAGCACTTAATGCTTTACCATCTTCTAAGATAGTTGTTTTTTGTCTGATTTGTATAGTCTTTAAAGATGTTACGACTTCAATTTTGTCGTTTTCTATTTGTTTTGTTAGTGCCATTGTATTTTAATTAAGCTGTTGGATAACACCCAGAACCATTGAACCAAATATTAGCTGAGCTAAATGTCATATTATTATGATCAGCTTCTCCCAGTTCTACTTGTGTTAATTTACCAGAAGTACTTTGACTCTGTATATTCCATCCAGAAATATATAAGTTAGCAGAAGTACCAGGATGATTTTCACATTGAGCAAATGTTCTTACATTCATATCGCCAGTAGTATTAGCGCAAGCAAATGGTAAACCACCAATATAGGTAGTATTACCAGATGCATTAGAACTGGATATTTTACCTGAAAAAGCGAAGCTTACCCAATTACCTACTTTTTGATACCAACCAAGTTGGAATCCATATGTAGCTGCAGCATTAACTCCACCACCTGCATTACCATAAATAATAGGACTCCAATTTCCTTCCTCGAAATCATCTAGGAGTTCATTATCCATTGTTGGTGAGTTCTGAGGAGCATCAGGTGTAGCACTAAAGTCAATACCATGATCTGCTGTACCTATAACTAGGTTACCGTCAGAAATAGTGAAATTATCAGTCCCTGATGTAGCTGTAGCTGCAGGAGGAACTTGCCATGAACAAGTATTATCTCCATCTATTCTTAAGAATTTAGTTGTACCAGTTTCACCAGTAGATTTAATTGCTGTTCCTTCTGGTGTTGCATCTACTGTACCCCAAGATAAAGCTCCGCTACCGTCTGTTTTTAAATACTGCCCTGAAGTTCCATCATCCACTGGAAGAGTGAGCTGAACAGCAGCATTACTTGATGTTGTTGCTGGACCCTTCAGTGAAACGGTTCCACCGCCTGAGTCCGCTTTGATTTTTAATTCTGCCATTTAAGTATCCGCTAGTTTCATGAATGTTAATCCAGTATGGTTATAATTAGTTGCTGCCATAATATTTGCACCGTCAGGATTAGTAACACATAATCTTATTTTATGATTTGATAGATCCGTTACATCACAGAATATTACCGCATAAGCAGCGGCATATACAGCAGCAGATTCATCATAAACATTTGAATAACTATAAGCAGCAGTAGCCCAGTTAGTGCCATTATTACCTGTCATCTGTAAGTCTATTTCGACTAGATTAGAAGCATTGGTATGGTGAATATTTATAAAAGCCTCTACTTTATATTTACCAGTAGCACCAAATGTAAACACTCCAGAACTTTCACTCATACCTGTTCCAATTGGTAATCCTGCTGAGAAACCATTAGTTGTTGTATCGTTTCGTTCCCATCCACTGTCAATAGGAGTTTTAGTAACAGCAAAGTTAGTAGTACTTCTCCATTGATCTACTTCAGTTAAACCACCAGATGAAGCATCAGCCCATGTAGGAACACCACTTGCTAGTTTAAGTATTTGACCATCAGTACCCTTAGCTAAACGTATATAATCTGTACCGTTATAGTAAAGAATATCACCAGCGGCATCACTGCCCATAGCAAGATTACCACCGTCAACAGTATTATCTGGTAAACCACCAGCTGTTAATCCTGCGACAGTATTCGCAGATCCATTAATTGTAATTGCCATCAGCTAACCACCCAGTTTCCGTTTACAGTTACAGTGGCATTGACCGTTATAGGTCCGACACTGTGCGCTCCTTTACCAGAAGCAATAGTATAATTATTAGATATTGTTTGATCGTTCTCGTATATACAGTTATCTGCTACAGCACCTACAACTGTCTGCCATGAAGAAGTACCGTCACCATCTTCTCTAAGGAATTTAGATGCACCACTTTCTCCTGTAGATAGGATAGCAGTACCTTCTGGAGTTGTTGAAACTGTTTCCCATGTAGGATCAGCTCCATTATTACTCCTTAAGAATTTACCATTACTAGACCCATCACCATGAGGTAATTTAGTAAGAGCAACTGCTTGATCTGCAATCTTACCAGTTGTTACTGCAAGGTTTTGTATCTTAACTGTAGATACTGTATCATCTCCTGGTGTAGGAATACTTACAGCAGAACCTGCTTGATGTATAAAGACACTAGCACCGCTAGGTAAGTTTGAACTAAATATAATTGTATTAGCATCTACTATTGCAAAGCCTTCAGCTGGAGCACTTGTTCCAGTATTAGCTTTCTGTACAACACCATTTACACTAACTATAAGTTGTGCTGCATTAGTTACACTAGCTGCACTACCTGAGTTACTACCTTCTCTTAAGTCATATGTAGCAATACTACCGTTGATAGTAGGTGCTCCTGTTCCACCTGCAGGGCAAAGGAATAGGTACTTAAAGTCTCCAGTTGATGTAACTTCTTTCCATGCTGATGTAGTAGTATCATAGACCTTCATCTTATCAGCATTAGTATCATATACTAGATCTCCTTCATGAAGACTACTAGATGGTTCTCCAGCATTAACACGGTATCTTTCGTTAAAGTCAGATACAGCTGAAGCAGCAGAAGTAATATCTGCAGGTGCTAAAGTTTCTCTATGGAAAGTATAAGTATGTAATGTAGAAGTTGTCTCAACTAATATACCTTTACCTGCTTCAATGGTATCGCTATTAGCCATACCAGTAATAGTAACTGTATTACCTGATCCAGCTCCATTTGCAATAGTTGCAACTCCACTTCCATTAGAAGTAAGGTTACTAGCTAGTGCTTTGATACTAACTATAGTACCTGCATTATCTTCAGGATCTGGGTTAGTAGTTGGGAAGCTTGTTTCATTAGCTATAGGTCTAAAACCACCTACATCTGTTACTAAATCTACGATTCTTTCTTCAACAGCTTGAGCTGTAGGAATCTGTACATCAGTAGGACTGCTAATAGATGTTACAATACTCTTACCGTCTAGTAAGTTAAGTTCAGAAAGAGTAGCAGTAAGAGCTGTACCACCTGCTAAAACAGAAGCAGTACCTGACTGCATACCAGCAAGCGTTGTGAGTTCAGCATCAGCTATATGTTCTGTACCTACAGCATTATCTGCTAGTTTTGTACTATCTATAATATCAGCTTCTAAATGAACTCTATCAATACTTCCATCAGTATAATGTTCAGAATCGATAGCATTATCTGCTATCTTAGTACCATCTACAGCATCATTAACAATAGCAGCTGTATCAACTGCATCATCTGCCAGTTCAGAAGCAGTAACCGCATTGGCTCCTATCTGAGTTGATGTTATTGTATCATTAACTAGCTTAGCACCTGTAATAGTAGCATTAGCTATATCACTAGCAACAATAGACCCATCGACTATTTTCGATGAATTTACAGAGTCAGCAGCTAAGTGTGCTAGATCAACAGAACCATCTACGATATGTTCAGAATCAATAGAGTCATCAGCAATCTTTGTACCGTCAACAATATCAGCAGCTAAATGTACTCTATCAATAGATCCATCAACAAAATGTTCTGAATTGACTGCATCGTCTGCTATATGTGTTCCTGTGACAGCATCTCCTGCTAACTCTGATGAAGTAACAGCATTAGCTGCAATCTGTGTAGCTGTAATTGTATCATTTACAAGTTTACCACCTGTAATTGTAGTATTTGCTATATCTCCATCTACGATAGTAGCATCTGTAATCATCGTAGATGTAACTGTACCTGTATCACCAGTTGTTACTACTGTACCTGTAACATTAGGGAGGGTAATAGTACGGTCAGCTGTAGGATCAGCAACAGTAAGAGTAGTTTCATATCCGTCGTCAGTTGCACCTTCGAAGACAAGATCAACATCCTCACCTAATGTAAGGTCACCTACCATGGTGCCTCCTAAAGCACTTAGGTAACGTCCATTAATCTCTTGTACAGCATAAAGCTGTTGAGTAAAATTATCGTTTAAGTCTTCAGATTTAATAGAAGAACCAGCATAGAATGTAGCTGGTGCTGTATCAGTATCTGTTTCTCGATAAATTTTGATTTTTACATTGTTACCTGGTGCGGTATCAAAAGCTATAGTTGTTGCGTTGGCAAATGAAAAGTTTTCTGTAACCTCTGCATCAAGTTGACACTTGATATCGGTTCTATCTAAGTATGTAAATGTAAAGCTGAAGTTGGTGGTGGAACCATCTCCAGTATGTAAATTTTGAATTGTAGCCATAACGCTTTGTTATTTACGCATTTGAAGTAAGTTTTGGGTGTCTTTTTTAAATTTAATATCGACTGCTTCTTCAACTCTGCCTTGTTTTATCAATTCATTTTTTAATTTTTGATGATTAGCGTGAGATAAATAATCCCTACCTTCTGGTGATAAGTAATAGGCATGAACAGCTCTTTCAAGTCTATCTCTCAATGCTTTATTTAAGTATCTATAGACTGGTAATAATTCTTCTCTGAATTCAAGGTCATCTGGTTCACCACCATTTGCATAAAATGCTCTGACAACACCTTCTACATGTCTGAATTTCTTACTCTTATAAGCTTTAAGAATTACAGGTAGCATTGGATCATTATCAGCAATCCAATTAGCTATCCATTGACGACTTTCATTATCAAATTCGACTGTACCATCTGGAGATTTAGACAGCATTTTCATGCCTTTCCAGTTTAGTCTTATTAACCATTGTCTCCAAGGTTCTTGCCCATCTAATGCCATACCTAATCCAGTAGCTCCGTTTACAAAAGATTGCCATGGATTAGAATATCCTAGATATCCTCCAGTTATTATATCTCTTTCATTTGGTACATCCCAAGATGTTACAGGTGATTTCATTTTTATATAATCTATTAACTCACCTTGTACATCTTTGAAGCCATCATATATCATATTATCTAACGCAACCTGTGCTCCACTCCACGGAGCAAATGAAGAAAATGCCTTATTAGAAGTATATCTAGCTAATTGCTCCCAATTACCACCTGCTAAATCAAATACTTCACCAGTACCTGCAATTGGATTCTCTCCTAATAGAGCAGCATTGAAAAGCCAAGCTAGTTTTCTAAACCAATCTTCTAACAATGGTTGATCAATATCATTTGCATAGTAACCTAAATCACCAATAGCTGCTATCATGAATTTCATAGGCCAATGTTCATAACTGAATCTACCAAATCCTAAATCCATAGTGAAAGGTCTATGTCCAAAATATTTCATTTCTCTATTTCTTCGAGATTGGTTATAATGACCAGCTCCATGAATAGCACCACTCATAGCTATACCATATAGACTTGCGACAGTTCCTATTGATACACCTAATCGACCTACATACTCATCTTGCATAGCTTCATGAATAGCAAGTATATTAGGATCATTAGCTGGTATACCATGTCTAACCATAGCAGCTACTTTTTCTTCATCAGTTCTAGCCCATATAGTATCACCATATTTAGTTAATCCTGGTATATCTCCTAGGACTCCCCATGATAATGCATTCTTCATGGCATTACTTCTGGCACGTGTAAATGTCCATATATTTTTTAAGATGGGATAACTTCTTGTAACTCTATCTATATTAGCAGATAGCTTATCATCTACAGTAAACTTAATTTCACCAGAAAATGCTTTTAAAGCTTCATCTTTAATAACTCTATTCTCATCAAAAGATCCAGCATGTACTAATTTTTCAGCTTTTTCAAGGGCTTCTTTAGTTACAACACCTCCAGAATCTGTGAATACATTATCGTAAGCTCTTACTCTTCTAAGCCAAGTTTCCATAAATGTATCAGTTGCACCGTCTACGAAAGCCATACCTGTAGTACCAGTACGGAATGCTTTCATTTTATACATATTACGTAGCATCTCTGCTGTTTTCCATTGGAAAGATCTTAACCAATCTCCTTCTAATTCCCATACATCATTATATTTCTTTACTAAATCAAAAGCTTTATCATCTTTAACAATGAAATCCTTTCTTATAGCACTAGCCATAGCATCAGGATCATTATTAACCTTTTTCATTATCTGATATCCATCTCTTAAGGCTCTTCTCATTGTCTCCCATCCACCGCTATAATAATAAATAGCACGTTTAATAGCAGAAAAGTCACCTTTACGAAATGGGACCATCATTGCAGCACCAGTAAAAGATGTTAAAGGCTTTAATGTCAGCATAGTACTAGCACCTTTTAAAGCATTTATAGGAGCAAGACCTGATAACATATTATTGAAAGCTACACCCCATGTACCTTTAGCAAATAAATTCATCTCACCAGGAGTTGGGCTTTTTAAATAACCCATAGGTGTGACTTTATTTTCCATGTATTTTTGAAGCTTTATTAATGTATCAATATCTCCATTAGTATGTTCAAATACACGTATTAAAGGTTCTAATGCAAGAGGGTTTTCTTGTGATACTCTCTTTAATTCTTTTGTCCATCTAATAGCTTTAGCATGTATAGCATTTTCAGAGCGTTTAAATTCAGTTAAAATACCATCAAGTGTTTCAGCTGCATTAGAAAATCCAGGACCAGTCTCAGCTGCTAATTGTTTTAATTTTAATTGAGCACTTGCTACTTTTTGATTAATACCATATTCTGTACTAATATACATTAATTTATATAGAAGTGAATCCATTACTGATTCATAATCTATAGCATCTCCAGCTTCTCTTATAGCTTGAGCAGTTGCTGCAACTTCACGACCACTAGTATCCATTATACGACCAGAAGTACGCATAATAGGAGCTCCTATAATTCTATCATGAATTTCTCTAATAGTCCATAAAGCTGCTCTTGCTGCATTCTCATTTAAATATGGAATGATTTGCTCACCAATTTTTTGGTAAACTCTTTCATTATCAAATATAGGTTTTACATTTTTAGGATCAGCAGCCATGATACTGATAAAGATCTCTTCAGCTGCCTTATTCATTTCTGAAATGCCAAGCTTAATATTATTCTCAAGAATACTGAAATCTCCCATTTGAGAGGCTTGCATTTCAATATCTAATGTTGTAGCTCTAACTGGAGAATCTTTGCCACTTACACGTAATGCTTTTCTTCTAGTATTTTCTGTTAAAATAGGAGTAGGTAATGCATCAGCTTCACCACCAACTAATTTAATCATTGAAGTATCATATGCATTTTTAGCAATATTACCTTCAGGTATACTAGAATATTTAGTACCATCTACTATTCCAGGAGTAATATCAGGATCAAATCCTTCTTCACCGTCTACTGCTTTAGATGCTCCTGCAGCTTCAGATTGAATTTCTTTTGATCTTTCCCTTTTATTAACATATGTTTCGCCACCAGTAACAGTAGTTAATTCATTCTGTAATTTTGCTTTTTCATCTCTTAGAATTTTAGCATCAGTTCTATTAGGTTTAGTAGCTAAAGCTTGGTCTATTTCAGATATACGAACATGTATTTTATTATCAGCTCGTTTAGCTATTTCAAGATTTTTATAATTAATAGCTTTTTTATCTTTAGGTATAAACCATTTCATTACAGGTTTACCTCTAGCAGCAACATATCCTAAAGCATTACCTGCCAGAGCCCAAGGACCGTTTTCTAACATATGGATTAACTTTCGTGTATACCTATTTGTATCATCATTAAGTATGAAAGCATCTGGAACTGGTAATGTTCCTCCTTTACCAAATGTCTTTGGCCATGTTTCTGCAAAAGTTTGTAAAACAGTCGGCTCATCTGTCATATCACTTGCACCAAGTACTGCTGTATCAATACCTAATAAAGCTGCACCTTGTCTAATTCTACTAGCACCTACAGCAGCTTGACTTTTTAAGTAAGCACCTGAAAAAAGCATTGTAGGTACAACTACTGAACCTATTTTTCTTGCTGTTTGAAATGCTGGGTTTTTAAATTGAGTTCTTTTATCCCATTCATCATCAATCCATCCTAATCCAGGTACATTACCTATAACATCCATTCCCCAATCAGCAAGTCCCATACCAGGGACCATTAATCCTTGGAAGGTGTTTTGTAGATTACCAAGTGCATCATTAGATCCAGGATAAAAACCACCTTTTGTTCTTAAGTTATGTTGATATTCTTCTTCAGTAACACCGTAATGTTTTAAACGCCATGCATTTTGAGCTTCTGCTCTTTCTTCTGATCCTCTAGGTAAAGCTCTTACTTGTTGAAGTTCATCAAATACTACTTTATTCTTAGCTGCTCTATCTTCTCTACCTGGAAAAATTTTATTTAAAGTATTACCTACAATATTTGTTTGTTGTCTAGCTTGTTCTTCAGCAGTAATAGGCTCTAAATCACCTTCAGACGGTGTAGATTCAGTACTTAATGTAGCTGGATCGGTAGTTGGAGTATCACCATACTGCCCATAAGCTTGAGCTATTTGACCAGATTCTTCTACTAATTGATCTTCTGGTCTTTGCTCGTCTTCATATAAAGGATCCATTAGAAGTCTCTCCCCACAAGTTTGTTATGTCCAATTGGTACTAGTCCTGCATCGTAAGCAAAAGAATTACCTGTTTGTGGATTTACTTCAAACATTTTATGATATTCAAATTCAGGCATAGTAAATTCATCATGTGACTCAGTAGACACATGTTGCCATGTATCGAGATTAAGTTCTAATCCTTGATTTTGTAAGAAAGGTATCATATTTTTAGTAGTCTCATTTACTGTTGAACTTTCTCCAGTAAGCCAGTTTGTATCTCTAGATTCATCATGAGATAATGTATTAAATGTAATAGCTTTATCTAAAGCTGCCTGTGCTTGTATAGTTTTAGCTAAAGTTCTTCCTTGTGTTTGTACTACATGAGAAATTCTACCTAATCCTAAAGTATCTCTAATTCTATTTACTTGTCTTGATAGATATGGTGAGTATTCTTCAGCAACTACTTTTTCATGATCTACTGCATTAGGCCAGATATAGATATTTGGGTTAAGTCCTGCTGCCTTACCAACGTCAGTTTCAGATGCTCTTTCTATAGCTTCTTTATATACAGTAGATATAGGAACATTAGCATCTCTTGCTGCTTCTCTAGCAGCGGCTGAAGGTATAAAATTCCCATTATTTTCTATAGAATTCTGTACACCTAGTAAGTGATTAATAGACATAGCATGTGGCTGGACTGTTGCTTCAAAAGTTCCTTTTGTTGCTTTATCAGCTTCAAATGTACCAAGAGGTAATATATAATTAGGATCACCTTTTTGTGGCATATTCCAGGTAGATAATCCTTGTTTATATTCAGCAATACCGTCTCCCTCTGACAAAACATCAGTACGTTCAAAAATACTTTCTCCTTTTGTTATTTCATCAAAGACAATTGTTTCTGCTTGTTTTATAGCCTGTGCCATATCTTTATTTTTCTCATATATCTCACGTCTTATTTCATGGAATCTTATTATACCTTTTGTTGTAATAGAATCTATACTTATAGGTTTTGTTTGGGTTAATGAATTAATCCCAGCTTCTCTTTCTAATTTTTCTTTAATTCTATCTTCAAAATCTACTGGATGAAAGCCTGATTTTTCTAATTCTAAAAGTTCTGGCAGCCATTTCTTAGTAAACTTTAAATACTTTTCAGGAGATAATTGTCTCAGACCTCTAACCTCCATCAATGCTGCCCAATCTTCATTTTCTTTTAAAGATTGTAAATAAGCTTGAGACTTTTGATCATTATAATTAGACAATGAAGCTAATCTTAATTGAGCTATTACAGTTTTTGACTTACTATTATCACCAAAGTTTAGAGTTTCTTTTTCCCATTTAGTAAGTAATGCTTCTTGCTCTTTAGGATCTGATGGAAATTCATCATTTGTTCCATCACCATCGATCATAGGTAATATATTAGTTTCTAAGTAAGTTAGATCAGCTTCAGTTTGCTTTGCAGTATAAAGATCTTTTTTCTTATTTATTAATTTCTTCTTTTCATCTAAATACTTCTCCTTCATTCCTGGGAATTTATCGGCTAAAGACTCTCCTTTTTCATTTATTCCTACTTTTTTATAACCAGTTATATTACCATCATCATCTTTAATTGCTTCTACATTTATCCATGGTTGATTGAATAAATTCTCAATATCTGAAGTAGTAACAGAAGGGTGATTAACATAGTCTTGTAATCCTTTTTCTAATCCATCTTTTATAGTGTATTGGATCTTTGAATTTGGACCGGCATCAGGAATTCTTTGAGTATGATTATTAGCATAGTAATATAAATGATTCATAGCTTGACCTGGCGTACCACGTCTTGCAACCATTTCTTCTATATGTGTCTCTGCAGTTTTAGTATTTAATCTATTAGCTTTCTCATTATTATACTTCCTAATTGCTTTAGAAATCTGAGTTTTAAAAGTTTTCTTTGCAGTAGTTACTTCTTTTTCAGTAGAGTTACCTACATCATACTCATTAAAAATAAGATGATAATTTCTGTTTAAATATGCAGATAAATCTTCTGAAGTTTTTATAGTACCAGATTGAATAGCATCGGATATAAGTTCATCTACTATATCAGGTGCTTCTGCCTGAAGCATCCTTCCTATTACTCGATGATTTTTTATATCAGGATCATTGAAAACACTTGAATTTTTAATATATTCTCTAACAAGAGGATTCTTTAAAAATAATTCATGATCCCCACCTGCATCTTTCCAGGCTTCAGCCATCTGAGCATTGTATTGTAGATCTCCTACTCTACTTTTCCAATTATCGAAAGCTATATTATCTTCTTTTTGTTGTTGCTCAGCAATGGCATTTTTAGCATATACACCAGCTAATTTACCAAGCTCACTACCTAAAGTACGGCTAAATTTACCCCATGCTTCTCCTTGTTTAAGAGTTTGTGCAGCTAAATCTTTACCTTTTTGACCTTCTTGTCGGCCTCTTAGTTTAACAGCTTGTAATCTAGTTTGATACTTTTTCTGTTCAAGAGCTTCAATTTCAGCTGATACGTCTGATTCAATTCTATCAGCTCGTTCTTGTCCACGAATAAGATCATTAGATCTTTCTTCGTTTTGTTTCCGTGATAACTTAATAGCGTCGATTATATTCTGATCTCGGATGCGTAATTCTCCCGTAGGATCTCCGAGATTAGTTCTTTGAAACCGACCGCCACCGGCGTACCGTTTGTAAGTTTTTGTCATTATTACTAAGGTTTAATTGTTGCGGCTCCCATTGAACCTAATGTTCCTGCAATACCAGATATACCTTGAGCCCATGCCATATCACGTGCTGCTTGTGCAGACATTGTTGCACCCATAACAGGTCGTGGTCCAAAGTCATAATCTTCTAAAGCATCAGGATATAAGAATGTAGCCCTCGGTACTTTATAAGGTACAAGTGGTAATGGTAATACACCTGGATCTAACATCTTCTGTGCTTCAGCAGCCATATCAGCTGCTTCATGATCTTTAGATATTTCTTTGAGCATTGCTCTTGTATTTAAACCTCCACTAAGTAAAGATTTTTTCAACATAGCATTAGTTCTTCCTCTCTGTGCTAGGATTGATTGAACAGTTTTACCTGCACTTCTTCCAGTAATACCTCTAGCATCAGCTTTACCTTGAGCCATTAAAGATTCAAGGAATGCTTCTTCAGCATCGAAAGCTATTTCAGCTTCGATTTCTTTCATCTGTCTAATCTCATCCAGTTCTGCTGTATAAGCAGTTCTAGCATTTAGATTAACTTGTCTATGGAAAAGATCATCTGATTTCCAATACTGATCATTAAGTGATTGCTGCTGACGATTACGAATCATCATATCGTAATTGTAGCGATCACCCGACATAGCGTCGTGATATCTAGCTGTTCTCTCTTCGTTCTCTTTCTTTGTGTCTATAGATTTTACAGTATTCTCATGCTGATCCTGTAATCTCTTTTTAGACATATCCCATGCTTCTAAATCATAAGCATGTTGTCTTTGCATCGCTTCGTTTTGCTGCTGTGCTGCTTTTGCTCCAGCATTAGCTGCTTTGCTAGCTCCAAATAGCTGCATTCCTACAGAAGCAACACCTAATCCTATTGCCCATCCTGCCATAATTATTTCCTCGTATAATATCTAGGAGTATAATTTCCTTCCCACATCATTGAATTTAATGCAACAGGAAACGGTGAATCATTAAAGATTCTAAGATCAAAGTTAGTATTCTTTTGATGTATTGGTATTGTAAATACTGATTGTTCTGCTAAAGCAACATCATTACCTAAGTAATCATTTGCTGTTGCTGTTGGGTTTAAGTTATACCATTCATCTAAGTAAACTACGACCTTTGCACCATAGGCAGGTGCACTAGTTAATCTAATAGAAGTATCACTTAAGAAAGAAAATGCTGTTGTTTGTTGAACTACATTATCTACTTTTACTTTAACTTGATCTCTATCGATATATGATATATCTGCTTCAATCCAGTTAAAGTCTGTTTTAGTACCATCACCTACATATTCTATAGATCCTTGTGTAACACCTTTTGATTTTAATTTAAAAGACATAACACCTGAAAGACCAACTGCAAATTTCATTCTAGCTATTGTTAAATTAGAAGTAAAATCAGATCTTGTTTGATTTTCATTTAATCTAAAATAAGTTTTAGGTAACTGTACATCTAAATCATATTTCCATCCTGTATATACATCATCTTCTACATCAGGGTCTCCTGAATAACTTGATCCAGTAAGATCTTTCTGCGGAACTTTAAAGTAAGTACCAAGTCCATCTGTACCTCTATCTGGTGTAATAGTAAAGCCAGACTCAATAAACTGTCCTGTAGCTGTACTACCAGCAATAAGAAGAACTGGAGTAAGATTGGCATCATTCTCATATTTTAAATAACATTTCGTACCGTCATATACTGAAGCTGTAGCAGCTGCATTAGTACCTCCTCCACCTGAGAAAGACACTACAGCACCGTTATGGTATAAGCTACCTCCATTAGTTAATGTAATAGCTGTGACAGCTCCTCCTGAAACTGTAGCAGTTGCTGTTGCACCACTTCCTGGTGTACCAGGTTCTGGTCCTGTACCAGATCCAGTAATTGTAACTGTTGGAGCAGATGAATATCCACTTCCTCCAGCTGTTATAGTTATAGTTTCTACACTGTTATATTGGACAGGGTTAGCCGTAGCATATAAATCCATACAAGGATTAACCTTTTGTCCTTGGTTACTGACAATAATAGCATCGTCAGGACTCTGACTCATGCTTGCTCTACTCAATGAAAATTGACTACCTTGTTTTGAAACAATAAACAATTCATCTGAGTCAGAAGCTATTGCTTGAACAGTACCACATACTTGCCAGTTATACCATGATTGCATAAGTTGTTTTTCTCCGTCACTGTATGTACGGTAGAAATAAATCTTATTTGAACCTTGATCTGACATTGCGATGAACTGGTTTTGTGTAGATGCAATCAACGTATCAATTGAATCTGGAACCCACTCATTTACCACTCTACCGATATCTAAGACCTGAGGATTTTCATCTTGGCCACGTGTGACCATTCCAAATATACGAGTATAACTAGGTGTTTTACTTAAGAAATTTATATTAGTTCCCATATCAACTGGGTCTACTAATGTATCCATCTCATAGTTTGAAATAGATCTTACAGTTGTTGTATTAGGTGTTAAAACTCCATCTGCTGCAGCCATTAGGAATTGCTGATTCTTACTAAAAAGGACTAAACCTTGTGATGTAGGAATAACTGCATGTAATGCTGCTGGTCGTATGGTAGAACAACTAATATCTACTGGATCTGAATCTATTTGTATTCTTGCAGATTTAGCATACATATTGTAGAACTGAGGATCACCTAATTCAGGTGCCCGACTTAAGGATACATTATCTTTTGATAAGAATCCTAGTCTATTATTATGGAAAAAAGACTGCTGAATTTGTTGTCCTACAAAGCTAGGGTGTTTATTAGTACGGTCATCACCAACTAATCTTTTTGTCCATGTTATATTTTTAAAAAGAAATGTATTAACTGCTATATTTAATAATTCATGAGGCATTGAAGTTTCAGTTAATCCTGTAGATACACCAGGATCAATATCTTCTTCCCAAGTACCTGTACCTGAAACTCCATCATCTGCTTTATAAACAGCCCAATAACTATCCACATCATTACTACTGCTATTAGTTATTTTGAGTAAATGATTATGAAAAGTAGGGACAGGTAAATCTGCTACAGTATCTACTTCATCTTGAAATGATTTCAGTTTACTATTATCTAATCCGCCTTCAGCTGATGCTGTAAACGCAGTAGCTTTTGTTACTTGTACTGTTTTCTTATATTTTGTGGTAGTGAATCCAGATGTTCCTGCATCAATAGCAGTTTTTAAACCTGTTAATACTTCATTAAATCCATCACCACTTTGTGCTATATATTGACAAGCTGTACCATTAACAGTAGCTATATAAACATCACCTGTAACTACTGTACCAGTAATTTCAAACGTAGCTTGCTTCTTTTCAACAAATGTAGGTGCAGCTTCTGTTGTTACTGTTATCAGATTATTAGTTATTATAGAAGTATCTTGTACAGTTAGAATATCATAATTAGTCCTAGCTCCAGTAAGATAACCTTGATCTACAAGTGCTGATTGGTAATCCCATCTAGTAGTATTATCAGTTATATTTGCTCCAGTACCTGTAGGACCACCAGACCCTGCTGAAGTACCATCCTGATCACAAATATAAACTTTACCACTGTCATTTTGTACAAGAGCTCCTACTTCATATGCTGTGTTAGCTACCCATGGTATTGCATCATAATGGATAGTACAAGCTACACCTGTAGTAGCATTCCATATTTTAAATTCCCCATTACCACTATTTGGTTTTGGAGTAATACATCCTATGTACTTTTCATCGCCATCCCTGTGGATGTAAAACCATTTACAGTTATCTAATGTAGTACCTGTAGCTAGATTAGAGACCCATTTTAATCCTGGTCTTTTAGTTAGACCAAAAGTAGGATCAGGATATCCGTTAATACATTCTCTAACTTGACCTAATAATTTTTTGTCATCAGATTGTTTGGATACTCCACCTAGATAATTATCTATGCGTTGTGTTATTGCTGCCATTATCTTTGTAAAGCTTGGTAAGGTTGATAGCTGACATAAGATCTTTTATTACCTCGGGGATGGCCAAAGAATGTAAAGTCTCCTTGATTTGTTTCGTATTCTAATGCTAAAGTTCTAGCATATCTTTCTTGTTCAACTAGTAGTTCGTATAAATTAACATCTCCTACTATTCGTTGTGAAGTAAGTGTTGCTGATCTAGCTACTATAAAGTCTTGTATTGGCCCAGGTAAATCTATCCAATCATAGTGCCATACTATATCTACTTTAACTGAATCATCTGTCCATTTATATGTATGATTAGTTCTATCATATAGCATCGGTCCTAAGATAGGAGTAACTGAACTTATAGTAGCTACTACATTTTGAGCTGTTCCTGTATCTGCTTTAGCAATAGTTATAGTATCTGTTCTTATATAATTTATACCTGGTTCTTTTACTCTAATTTCTGAAACAACACCACTAGCTATAGTTACATCTACTGTTAGACCTCTTCCAGATCCAGAAGTTGTTGTAGCTAGTCCTGTCTTTTCTCCTGCTGTACCACCACTAGCTCCATTATTGGTGATACTAAATTTCTTTGGTTCTACTGTGTACTGACCTGATCGACGTACTGCATCTCTATTACCTTCTCCTGAATAAGTTAAGCTCTGTCCTTCTGACAGTTTTATTTGTAATATATTATTAGGTATTAAGATATGGTCATCTTGATCTGGTCTTATTTTATAATCATATTCTTTATTAAAGGTCCATCCTTCTGCCTGTACCTCTCGTGATACTTGTAATAAAGTACTATAGGCAATCGCAACCTCTGGGTTGGTTTGGTCTAAAGTGGTAACAGGTGCCTGACCACAAGACGACAGTATTTGATTTATAGCAGGGAGTTCCTGTTTAGCGTTAGTGGTAGGATAAGAGGATGTCATGATAATTTTTATTAGAAAAAAGGGGAACCGAAGTCCCCCATATGTATAAGCTATTAGCCGTTAGCTGGATATGTTGCACCGAATGCAGCTGGCTTAGTTGTAGTTCCTGCGAACAGTTCTACACAAGCAGCTGGGTTCAGGAAGTCAGCACCCATAGCCAAGCGGCCTAGGATTACATCACCCTGATAAATTACGGATACATCACCACTTGTAACTTGGACTTGTGGTCCCATTGCTTCAACAACACCTGCAGCTTCCTTCTGGAAGATAAGTCCGCAAGTATTAGCGAAGTCAGTAGCGTTACCGTAGTTATTGTTAACACCAGAGACAGAAGCTCTAGCATCTTCAGTAGCTACGTCTACGAATGAACCAGTGTTACCTGGGTTAATTGTAGCTGGGTCAGTTCCTGCAGCAGCACCTGAGTTAGGAGCGTACTTAGTACCATACTTACTGAAGAATGGAACATTCATTGACTTGTAGATCTTAATGCCTGCAATGTCAAGAATACCATTACCAGATTGTAGGGCGTCACCTTGTACGTCACGGTTGATCAGGTTGGATGTTGCTACATCTTGGATAAGAGCATAGTACTGTCTTGGGTTTAGTACAGCAACTCTTCCGTCAGAACTAATGCCTTTCTCATCTAGAGCTGCAGCTGCATCATAGAATGCAGTCACGAGCTTAGCTGAAAGCAATGCATCATCTGCATCAGAACCAGCTCCAACTTGGATCTGTGTTCCACCTGGTTCTACGAAGTTAGCCTTCGTGATAGGAGATGCGATACGTGCACCTTTAGCAATTGCTCTAAAGATTAGACGGTCATACTTTTCAGCAAGTGCATAACCAATCTTCTTAGAGATCTCACCACGTAGATCGTAGTGTGCTAGTGTTTCATCTAGTTCATATACGAATGCACTAGAGATCAATAGATCGTCAATAGTGATCGTCTTCTCAGCTACTGGAGGTGCTCCATCTGAGTTACCTAGGATAGAATTTCCTGGTGTATGATACTCAGCGGTTGTGCGACCCGTATAGATGAACTGCAATGATTTGCCGTTCTTCAGGGTACGCTTGGTAACAAGGTCTCTAGCGATAGTATTACGCTGGAAGCCTTTGAACATCTCTCCACTAAATAGCTTAAGGTATAGCGCTCTTGAATCACCGGTCGAGTTCGATTGACCAGGCCGCGTAAGATCAGCAAGAGGCTCATTACTATTCTGATGTGCCATTTAATTGGATAAATTTAAAGTTTATATACGTTCTTCAGCTGAAAATTTTTTGCGCTATTATTGTTGTCGTTGTAGGTCTTTCCCTACCGTCTAGACGGCAAAGGGTATCCGACGTATCGGGCCAATGCCAATGAGGAGAGAGTCCGACTTTGAGGTGCTCTCTCCCCTTCTTCAGGATGTTAAAGCTTCTTCAAGAGATTCGTATTCCTCATCTGTACCAGGAGGTTGATAATCACTAGGCATCGTATCAGGATGCTCCTCTGGTTTATTATGATGAGCTATTGGATCTTTAATTGTAATTTCGGGTCCATAAGGATACACGAATGCTTTAGCTCCTTTAGAATTTTGATGTGCCATTAGAATTTATATTTAGCACCTAGCTTGGTTCCCCATGCATTATCAGCATCTCCTTCAGTAGTGAGTACACTGACTTCTCCATAGAAATCTAGGTTTTCTGTTGCAGCTATGTTGCCTCCTGCTTTTCCTGATAACTGAGTGTCATTATCTTCAGAATCTACAGCAACAACTGCTGGACCTCCTTGTACATACCAAGAGAAGTTATTAACTTCACCTTCGTATCCTACATGAAAGTCAGTTGTAGCATTTGTATAGTCAGACCCTGTGTAGCTGGCGTTCGATTCTACGTTGACGTAGGGACCGGCGATAGCGGGTGCCGCTACGAATGCCGAGGCGAGGATCAAGGCTATTTGTTTCATGATTAATTAAATAGTTTTCGTGTAAGGCACGCCGCGATACTTGTAGGTTCTCTGTTTTAGTGAGCAAGACATAAGTCCTCCTTAAGTACCACACCCCCGTTCCATGATGTGGTTTCATGCGTTCCCGTTAAGGAATGAACGGACGCGGCGTTATTGTTTTTATAATAAACCTGGTATAATTTGTCCAGTAAATATATAGGAACCGATTGCTGCAATGAATCCTATCATAGCAAGCTGACCATTAACGCGCTCTGCGTTTTCAAAATAATCATGATCGATTACTTGTACTTGTGGTTCAGTTGCGTGAATGTTGTTAGGCATTAGGGGTTGAAATAAGTGTACTGGGCGAGGATGATAGTTCAGGTCGCCGCTATACGTTAAGCTAAATCTAGTGGAAAATTATGTGCGTTCCTTTCATGCATTACTTCCATACCTAAGTCAGCCCTATTGAGTACATCTGCCCAAGTTGGGACCACGCGACCGGTGGAGCTGACGATTGATTGGTTAAAATTGAAACCATTGAGGTTAAACGCCATAGTACTGACTCCCATAGAGGTAAGCCATATGCAAACCACGGGGAAAGTAGCCAGAAAGAAATGAAGAGAACGAGAATTATTGAAAGACGCATACTGGAATATTAACCTCCCGAAGTATCCGTGAGCAGCTACAATGTTATAGGTCTCTTCTTCTTGCCCAAACTTGTAGCCATAGTTTTGAGATTCAATCTCTGTTGTCTCTCTAACAATGGAACTGGTAACCAATGATCCGTGCATAGCAGCGAACAAAGCTCCACCAAATACCCCCGCAACTCCCAACATATGGAAAGGATGCATAAGGATATTATGTTCCGCTTGAAAGACAAACATAAAGTTGAACGTTCCTGAGATCCCCAACGGCATACCGTCAGAGAAACTTCCTTGTCCGAATGGATAAACCAAGAAGACTGCAAAGGACGCTGCGACTGGTGCGGAGTAAGCAACACAAATCCAAGGCCTCATTCCTAGTCGATAACTAAGTTCCCATTGTCGTCCCATGTAAGCAGCGATGCCGATGAGAAAGTGGAATACAATAAGTTGATATGGTCCTCCGTTATACAACCACTCGTCGAGGGTTGCAGCTTCCCAGATTGGGTAGAAGTGAAGACCGATTGCGTTAGACGACGGGACGATGGCCCCTGAGATGATGTTGTTTCCATAAAGTAAAGATCCAGCAACCGGTTCTCTTATCCCGTCTATGTCTACAGGCGGTGCTGCGATGAAAGCGATAATAAAACAAGTTGCTGCTGTAAGTAAGCATGGAATCATAAGGACACCGAACCAACCAACATAGAGTCGGTTGTCGGTGCTTGTTACCCATTTACAGAACTGATTCCAACTATTCTGATTAGGGGCTAATGTAAGTGTACTCATTTTTTAGGAGGTCTACCTTTTTTTGTACCGTAAGTTCCTTTTCCTTTAGGCATAATTAGTTTTCATTAACTTGGTTACGTTCTCTTTCTAATCTTTGTTGTATCGCACGTCGACGATACTTCTCAAGTTGTTCACCTTGAACTGTCATACCACCCTTCTTACGGTTGGCCTTCTGTTCATCTGTTAATTCTTTTCCCATGATTAAAATTCCAAATCTTTAGAACGTTCTAGTTTGTTCATTACATCCCGCCTGTATGCAGGATCATTATCATATTTAGGATCAGACATAGCTTTCACAACTTCTGCTTGGCTACGATATACATCTGTATTTCCTTTAGCTGCTGTACCTGTTAGCATCTTACCATCATAACCTACGGCATCGTTGTATCTATATGCTAGAGAGCGAACTGCAAAGAAAGCAGAGAGTGGATCACCCCTATCCATTACAGTATCAAACATAGCAATCTCTTGTTCTTGCAGGTTAGTCTGTGCCCACTCTAACATATTATTATAATTCTCTTTACCACCAACAACATTATGTAGTTGTGCTACATCATTGTCAGTAAGATCTTGTTTAGCAGGTGCTCTGCTTTCAGCATTCTTACGATAATCTATATACTCATTGGCTAAATCCGTTGGACTCATACCTCTGAGTTTCTCTAAAGTTTCTGGTTTGTATTCTGAATTAGCTTCTTCCCATATCTGATCTAAGAAACTAGTTTCACTTTCATCTTTAGTATCTTTAGCATCTTTAGGATTATCTTCTTTAGCTTCAGGTTCAGAACTTTCTTCTGTTGAATCCTCTGAAGATTTTTCGCCCAATTTTTTTGTGAGTTCTATGTAGGCGTTCTCTAATTCTTTAGCATTCTTATATTTACCAGCAAGCATTTGCTCTTGCTGTTCCTCTAAGGCTTCTCCTACTTGGAGAGAGTCTTGTTCATCTGGAGTTAAGTTTTCAGATGTGGAGACTGTATCAGTCCCCGCATCATATGTCATTGTTGTTGCCATAATTTACTGAGGTGGTTGTGGTGGTTGTTCTCCTCCTTCTTCTAATAAGCCAGGATTTTTTGAAGGATCAAACATTGGAGCTTTAGCCATTGCTGGAGCTTGTTTCAATTGTTCCATCTCCATAGCTTGCTGCTGTGCTTGCTGCTGTTCTTGTTGTCGATCTTGTACACTCTTAACTAAGTTAAGAACATCAATACCTTGGGCAGCTGCAAGACGTTTAATAACTTCATCAGGATTAATGTACTGTTGAATAGCTTCTGGTCCCATTGTCTGTGCAATAGTTTGTAAGAAACCACCTAATGCTTGTACATCCTGACCTCTTCCTAGAGCATTAATACCCGCCACAATAATAGGCTTAACCATTCCTTTGGGAATACGCGGTATTTCTCCTGTCTTTTGAAAGATAGTTAATTTACGATTAAGATATGGTACTAGTAATTCAACTGTAAGTAATCCAAAGAGACCACCAAGTTGCTGTTCTAGTTCCATCTGTGTCATCTGTACTTCCTGTGCGGTAGTACGTTCTGAATCTCTAACTGATAAGATAAGGAAAGCTTCATTTAATCTACCTTCAAGCTGACCCATTAACTGATAAGCAGTTTGGAAATCAGCAGTCTTCCCAACTTGTACAACACCTATATCATCAGGCCTTCCTTGAACGATTGCTCCGTTGCCTGCAGTCGCCAGCGTCTGTGGTTTAGTAGTGCTTGAGGGGGATACAACAAACACAACCTTAGCGGCTGCTGCAGAGCCTTCTACGAGGGCCTGAGAGAGTGCTTCAAGAGACTTAAGATCTCCTATGAATTGTCCAACTCTTCCTCTACCATATGGTTCGCCATCTACTGTATTAAAACGTAGTGGTAACCATGGTGTAGCATCTACTGGTGCTTTACTAATTGATTTAGGTATGACTTTTCCATACACTTCCTGATGCCAAACGAATCTATTGTTATCACGTTTGACATGTGTATATACATCGCATTCTTCCTTACCTAAGTCATCATACCCTTCTTCATTAGGAGAAATAGATGATGATTCTTTTTCATCTTCTTTAGGTACGTAGTCTTCTAATAATTTTTTACTGATTCTTTCCTTAGTAACTATTTCAAGTACTTGGCCGTTACCATCTCGTTCTATAACGAAGCGATTTAGAGGAAATAATTTCAGTCCTTCTTTACCCATAAAGATGAGAGCATTACCACCGACAACTAAATGCTGTAGTGCTTGGTGTACTACTACACGGTCATCTGATGCAGCAATAGCATCGAGTATAGTACGCTCTATCTTTGCAAAGGATAAGTCTAGTTCTGATTTTATTTCTGGTCCAAACTCCATACCTAATTGAGACTCATCCACCTGTAGTTTAAAGAAACTGGATTGAGGAGGTAGTAATGCAAGAGATAATTTACTTGCTAATGCTACTACTCCTTTTGCTCCAACGCTTTGCCATGGTGTAGGTAGTTGTTTCATACCACCTGAGTATTCTTCATTCCCTCTAATGAGATAAGGTAATGTAAGTTTGGACGCATCTTCTGCTTCCTGTAGAAACTGTGAACGTCCACTGGTTAAAGAATCATATCTTTCTTTAGCTGTTGACATTGTTATACATTAAGATTTTGGATTCGTAATCCTTCACGGTTAAACATACCTCTTGAACCATAGATGGTAGATCTTGTATCTAAACGACCACCACCTGCAGCTCTAACATGTTTTAATCTAGGTGCTGGAGGATCACCCCAGACAGAAGTATAAGCTGGACCTCCTTGATATCCACCTCCGCCTGTTCCTCCACCTGTTCCCCCACCTGTTTCTGATGGACCACCTATCCCACCTACAGGAGCTTCAGCACCTGATGTATCTATCGGTTGTGGGTCTAGTTGAGGTGGTGGCTCTGGTTGAGGAGCAGGTGTAGGTTCTTTAGCTGCAGCTTCCATCTGCATTTTATCCATCATTCTTTTCATTCTATTCTCATCACTGTACCATCCAGTACGATTTAGGTACTGTTCAACAGCTTGGAATTCATAAGCTTCATCTAGGTAATTAGAACGATCAGCTGGATCACCTATCTCTCCTCTGTGTCCACCAGGAGGACGGTGTGGTGCGTTAGCTGGTATACGAATAGGACTAGCATGTATACCTGTTGTTTTACCAAGGACAGCATCTAAACTATCTTGTCTTACTTGTCTCCAAGCATCAACATATTTAGGATCTTTATTATAATCTTGATGAAGTCTGTGTATTCCATGTGGGGTATTCCATACACCATGTCCAGGATATGGTCCCCATACATCTTCACCTGTTTTTGGATGATGGTATCTTACTCGTGCCATAATTTATTCCTCCTTTTTTTTCTTGTTGTTAGAAGCAAATGCTTTACGTCCTTCACCTCTTTCTGATGTAAAATCACTAACAGGTAGATTCTCTTCCATTGCTTTACCAATAGCAGCACCTATCATTAATGCAGTTCCTAAATCACCACCAAATTTTGCGCCAGGTGTCCGACCAGTAGCTAACATCTTAGGTGTGAATGCTTTTAATGGATTCCATCCTTGAAGACCTTTAGGCATCTTACCAGTTTTTTGATAAGCTTTCCAGGCTTTTTCAGTTAGGGTTCTGTTTGCCCATTCATACTTAGCTGCATCCTTCAGGCTTTTTAGACCTCTAATCATAAGATTGTTTTTATTCATTTTCCAACCTGTTTCTATACCACTCTACAACAGAGCGTTGTCCTGCTTTATACATAATAGTATTTAGTTCCTCTTTAGGATGTGGATTTACAGGTGGGAATTTATCCTCCATTTCTTTAAGGAGGGACTCGATGTTTGGCCCTAGTAAGGGCTCAAGCATATTGGGGTAGGTTGACATTGCTATGCTCAAAGAACGCTGGCATACGGGCTCTCTGTGTTTCAGAAAACTCTGGGGCTTTACCCTCATACATTAAGCGATCGCTCGCATCCAGCCAAAATTTTTTGTCCAAATATTTATCGGTAGTATTTATACCTAGAGGTTGAAGAACCCAGTTAATCGTGGCCTTCCTAAGTTTATCCAGAGAAGGAGAAGGAGATAACCCCAACTCATGACATACAAGACTATTACATCCGACATGGATCTGTTCGTCCCTAGAAATGTCTGCCGAAACTGTGCGTAAAGCAGCACAGCCATTAAACCGAAAGAAAGGGAGTAAAACAAAGAAGATTGCTCTTTCAGCCACGAGAGCTTTGGTAATTGTATGGTCAGGGTGTGCCATCCATGCATCTCTTAATCTTTTCGCCTCCAATTCTTCAGTAGCGTCTTCGTTAATTCCATATGCATCCACGATATATCCAAGGGCTTGATCATGTCTCTCCTCATCTGTAACATTTGAGAGTAGAAGCTCCCGAGCATGTTCGGGAACCTCTTTCTCAAGTGCTTCAGCGATGAATTCTCCAACAGGTAACTCCATGTGACGTATTGCGAGTGCACGTCTAATAGCATCCTCTGATCCATCTTTAAATACTCCGGCGGTGGGTTTTACGGGGGACCACTTCCGCTTACGGTCCATTAGTTTTTGATATGGTGTTTTTCTCATCATTCTTGACAATCACAGGTTATAGGCTCGGTATTTCCGAGAATATCCTGTAAGTAATCATCGACTTCTTCTTGATCTAATGCTGCATACGCATCGGTCTTATCTTGCGTGTCGCCCATTACTTGCAGGGAGTAGTAAAGGGAGGTCTGCGGGGATTGCAGCCACTCTTCCACGAATTGATCATCGTAGGTTACCACATCACTCCAAGAGTTGAATGAGTATCCGTGAAGAAGTCCCGTATTATCTAGCATAATCATTATCTGATCTGCTACTTTTTTGTAGGCATCCCAGCCTACTTCTGAGGCGATTTCAACATCGCCGTATTTGTAGTGTTCAACACCAAACGTTCCAGAGTCTCGATCAACAGCTCTTGCGATAGGTGGTGCGATCTCTGGTGTGCATGTATTGCCATCCAGATCTTTGCTTCTATAACTGCACGAGGCAGTGGGTGCGATAGCAAATGCCCGAACCATATTATTAGCCCTAGCAATGTCGGCGGCTGATTCAATACCCAATTTAAGTCCCCAAGCAATAGCTCCTGCTGTGGACATCTCAGGCGGCTCGCCGGCATTGATCTTAGCCAACGCACCTCCAAACCGGTCATAACTTACACGTTGCTGACGGAGGAGGTTGGCCAAACCGAGCATTCCGAGGCCGACCTGACGGTCTGTGCTAGCTGGGAGATATTCTCCAGTTGCTCCAACATTTGTCCGCCCATGGAGACTGCACAACTCGGACATACCACTAGTGAAAGCCTCCTTGATGGTTTGGATTGTACAGGCACCGAGATTGACATGCTGAAGCAAGCACGTTCCACGTGACGGCAAGTAAACTTCAAGGCAGACGTTGCCATAGATTCTGTTTCCATTATTATCGTATTTTATTTTATTGAGCCAGATGTCGCCGGATTTGATTCCATAGAGGATAGCGTCTTTAATAGATCTGCTTGTGGAATTCCACTTTTCTTCTGTAACGTCGATGCATCTTTTAACCCAGGCAAGTTCAGCCCTGGGAGTCTGCACGAAATCAAGGATGTCGGGATGGTCAATATCAAGATGGATGACAACAGCACCATTTTTATAGACCCCTCCCCTTCTAAGTGTTTCATTTAAGGTTGAGTAGATTTTTGCGAATGATATAGGGCCAGAAGCCGTAAGACCTCGGCCGTTTTCTGCTCCTTTGGCACGGAGCTTTGATAGATGGACCGCAACTCCCGCGCCAAATCTGAGTCCATGCGATACATATCGCCAGCTTGCTTCGATTCCATTTTTTCCTTCCATAGAGTCTTCTACGACAAAAACGGTACAGCTTACTGGGAGTCGTGATTCAGGATTATCCAACCATGATTGGACCCGCCCTGTGCGAGATATTAAACTTGCAGTCATTTCAAAATAAATCCGATAGATCAGGTGGTTTGTAGTTTGGCCCTTTTAAGACCTTTCCATCGTCTCGATAGATAGGATTACCATCTTCATCGAGTTTGGATAAATTAGATTCATGGACTCGGTTCAAGGCTTCATCCAAGAACCATCCCATATTCTCAGCATACTGATAGCATACATATACTAAATCAGCAAGCTCTTTTAATGCATGTTCTTGGTGATTTCTACCATGCATGAATAACATACCTTCAGCTTCAAGGAATTCCTTAAACTCTTCAACGATTAATTTGTGCTGGACACCACGTGTCATTCTATCAGCACTATTCGTCAGTTTGTATCGTGATCTGAATTCCTTTGCCTGGGCGGACAAGAATGTTTTCTTCATTAGGCCATTGTTTAACTAAATTTGTGAGTGAATTTGATAATACAAAATTCTGATGTTGAAGAGACATGAGATAAGTCATGACCTCTTCTTTATAGTCATGGTATCTTTCATTTAAACTATCTTCAATCATCCTTAACTTTAGATCTTGCTCCATAGTTAACTTCGTAATCGGAGCTGGGATTCCAGAGTTTCGGTTTTTTCTTTTCGAAGTCATAGTCATCTACTGTTAGTATACGTGCTAAACGAGCATTAGTCAAGGCATCTTGTTCAGTTAAGTCCTTTTCTTTAAAGGCTTCTACCACTGTCTTCCAGGAATATCCTTTGTTTTTAAATAGTGTTTCAGCTCTTTTAACACCAATTCCAGGAACGCCACCATAACCATCAGTTTGATCTCCAGCCAACGTCTGTGTAAGGTGCCAAGCAGCCCCTTCCTGAGGACTGACTGTGAATGTTTCATCTAAATTATATAGCTTACCAGGTATCTGTCGCATATCCTTGTCAGGAGATACAATTATATTACCTGGATTATCAGTTGCATAAATACCCATAGCATCATCAGCTTCTAAGCCAGGCATAATTATTACATCATACTGCTTTTCTAATACACGTATGACACGTTTATAACCACATGGCTTCTTACGATTTCGATGACCTTTATAATCGGGTAGAATTTTTTTCCGAAAATTTATAGAGTCGGAAAAGAATAATATTACAGAAGCGAATGCCCCAAATTTGTCCTGAATTTTGGTAAGTTCTCTACATGTTGCGGTGTATGCATCACTAAAATGGCTAGTGACAAGGATAACATCGTCACCAAAGTCAATTTCAGTCTCTGCCGCAGCGCAGGACTTATATACGATAAAGTCTGCATCAATTAATAATTTCATTAGGTGGGGTTAAATATCTTACGGCATTTAGTGCCGATTGTAATGTATCTCCG
>VTLG01014599.1_pt1 | contig 37544 bp, 40 predicted proteins | sample 4694571 | NCBI WGS metagenome assembly VTLG01 (sample SAMN12604809, study PRJNA352737) | marine metagenome | biome: ENVO:00000447; feature: ENVO:00000209|ENVO:00000569|ENVO:01000036; material: ENVO:00002151; isolation source: viral sequences binned using virsorter ...
TATTCCATGCTTTGACACCTTGTTGGTGCTGTTTCATGAATTTCTTGCGAAGTGTTTCTGCTTCTGTAAGGGTCTGAACAGCCAATCCTTCGCTAAAGAGGGAGGCTCTTGTCGGTTTTGGTGGTGATGTGTCGTTTTCCATTTGTATGATAGTTAAGGGAAAGAGATGAGAGGAAGGATTGACTTTTTTACCTTCAACTTTCGGCTTACACATGAGCATATAGCCTACTCGCACTCCCCACATAAAGACTCAGTCGGTTGACCCCTGTCTAAATGCACAGATACTTTATCGCTGTGTTAAACGATTATTCAGTCACTCTCGATTGGGGGTAGCTTCACCCCAAAGCTGTTTGGAAATTTACCACCAAGAGTTATACGCTATTTCGTAACCTTCTTGGATAGCTTTTAAACCTACATCAACAAACTCCAACACGTTGTCCATGTGGTGTTGGTTTTGTGATGAGTCAGAGCCAAAGAAGAATCCTTGAGTTTCAGGTAGATTATATTCTTTGGCGTCTTGGCCTAGTTTGATGAGGTCGTCTTCTGATAGTTCTAAAGGAATACAGTTGAACAGAGTTTCAGTATTGCCGCATTTTTCAGTGCCGGGGAACGGTCTACCCTTGGATACCCACAGAGCTTCCATCCAACCATGCAACGCATTGTTCTTTCTGAAGTATGCAATTTCTTCAGCTTTGCCGTCTTTTCGTTTAAGTCCGTATTGGTCTAAACCCATAACACAACAACTAAAAACATCATTGTAGCCGGTCGCAATCGGCGATGATAGTCGCCTTGGCCTTCTTTCGTTGAAGGGTATGAGGTGTTGATGCAGGTGGCGTTGAGGGCTATGAGGTGTGGTGCCTGATTGTCTCTCTGCGTCTGTGCGCTTTTGATTTTTGTTTGGCTACTTGCGTATTGGGTTCGCATAGCTACAGCTTTAAGCTCAATAACCACAAACCAACTAAGACAACTCTTAAAGGTTGCCCCAAAGCGCAGCCGTTGAGCTTGCTCATAAGGCGAGCACAATAGCCGAGAGAGCCTAAGCGAACGAGCACTTCACAGAGCAAAAAATGGCGCGACCTTTAGGTCGCCTAGATAAAGAGTAAAAAAATAGCGCGACCTTTAGGTCGCCTAGTTCCCCCGAGCGAAGCGAGGAAAATTTTTTTAACGAAACCGTAATAAAACCCACGACCAGATGCTGCTTATGCCGTGATAACTGTTTACCCTGGTGCGGACGTAAAAAACCCCACGACCAGGCGGTAGGTCGTGGGGTTTTATGGGCGATGATAGTCAAACCGGGAGAGGCTGGTTGAGCCCCTCGAAGCCAAGGAAGGCTGGTTCTAGGTGAGCTTCGGGGTCTGGGTCCACTTCGTGGGCGAGCCAGTCGGGCAAGTCCCGCTCCTGAGTGACTGCGTGGAGTCCGGTGAGCGGGCGCGCCTTTGTGCCGGTGTGCCCTTCCCAGTCCAAGAGCGTTTCGAGTCGCTCTTGGTCGAGCAAGGCGCGCAGCTCTTGGTCTTGCACGTCTTCCTCCTCCGAAGCTTCGTAGGTGTCCCCGTATTCCTCGAGATTGTCGAGGCTGAAGACGACCGCGCCTGACTCCTGCGCGATTGTGCGGAATCCGGTGATAATGTCATCTAGGGCCACTGTATTTCCAGCGCTTGGGCTCTCCGGGGTGCAGCACAGGATATGTTCGATGAAGTCCCGTTCCTCCCATTGTGGCGCGGGAGGCGTGCGCTTCACTCCTTCTCCCGCAGAGCGCTTGTGCTCAACCGACATCGCCCGCGCAATGGCGTAGCATAGTCTCCATAGGCGCTTGTGCTCGGCGGTCCCCCGGGGCGCTTCGTGCGCCCGGGAGATGATGCTTTGTTGCCAAGGGGTAGGATTCATTAGGACAGGATGTTGTGGAGTTCTTCCTCACCCATGATGGCGTTATGGACGACGGTCTTGGTTGCTCTGCCGGTCTTTAGGTCCAGCTTCTCCCTGTGCACGGTCTCGATGTTCACGATGCTGGGGGCGGCATCCTTTCCATCGTAGGGCTTGATGTTCCTAAGAACTCCGTTGGGACTGGAGTCCAAACTAAACAAAGCAATTTTCCCGTAACCGGGAAGTTGACACTCAAAGATTGTTTGAGTTCCCAGCTTGGTCTGGACTCCTTTTTGGACTGCGGTGCAGAGCGCTTTTGCTCTGCCTTCGGGTATGGTGTTGTTGTTGCTCATGACGTTATGAAGATATCTGAAGATTGAGGGAGTGAAAGGAAAAAGTGAGAAAAGGTGAAAAAAGATTTAATCAATATTTCTAAACCAAAAAATCTCATTCAGAGGGTGGGTGAATTGTCGAGAAGGAAATGAACTTTTTTTGTTACTGGTCTTGGTATTAACAACGTAAATACATTATCAATAAAGCCAAACCTTGGGCGGCGGGTGGGTGGCGCGGGGCTGGGACGGGTGAATGATAGTAGATTTTCCACAAAGCCAGCGCGTAGCTCTGGCGACTGGAAAAGATACGAACCGGAAGCCATTGACTGGCAATGCGTCAACGCGGAATAGAGGTCGGGCGTCGAAAAGGTTCCGCTTGATGCGTTGACAGGCAATGGCTCGCGTGTGCTAGATTCGGTCATCGTATTGGAACTTGTGCTTTGATAGTCGGCTTTGCCGCCTACGGTTAATACACGACAACAAACTCCCAACGATGTTACCGGTCACGACGAGGAACCTGTAGCGATGATATGCTACGTGTGATTCCAGCTTCTCCAGAAGCGTGAGAGAGGAGAGATTCTCGTCTATGTGAGACTCATAGATGTCTGAAGCAGCGTTGTCTATGGCTTGCTGAAGGCGTGTAAGGAATCTAATCATACAACAACTAAGACACACTTGTGGTGTGGTGTGGTGGTGTGTGGGTGTTAGTAGCCCCGCAGGGACAACGCGGCGATAGCCGCCAAGATGAACTCTTGGTTCCAAAAAACGTCTACATAAATCAAGACGCATGAACCACCCAAAGCGCACCGAAAGCTCCGCTCAGCGTGCCGCAAAGGGTGAAGCACAGTGACCACACAGCGCTCCACAGAGTGCGTGCTTGCTTTCTGGGGTCCGCTTGGGCTGTGCGCTGAGGGGTATGTGTGTGTGTGTCGCTCTGGGTGCTGGGGGGTATGGGGGGTCTGGTGCAATCACGCTATAGCGTAACCCCCTCAGATTTTCTCATCAAAACAAAGGGACCTAATGTCCGCTAATAGCCTCTGGCTCTCCTTGTCGTCCTTTAGTTTAACCGAGAGAGTATCTAGGTTTTGCTTAAGAACATACCTTTTGCTGAGCCCTTTGATATGGCTCCAATATTTACCAACATCAATGATGCTACTGGTCGCTTTTGGGGGCATTAGAAGACCTTTCTTTGGCTTGTTTCTTCCAGCTTTTGGCTTTGATGCCCCTTTTATCGAGCCAAGCGTCACACGCTTTACTGACAGAGGATGAGAGTCCCTTTAAGTAGTCAGCTTGTTTAGGGCGTGGGGTGTCTTTGTTGTATTTTCCTCGTTTAGCGCTCATAGGACTTTGTGGTGTTGCCCCTCAGCCCTCGATAAGAGGGCCAAGGGACTTTGCGTTACACACAACACACAACACGCAACAATCTAGAAAAAGAGAGCTAAGGGACAAGCTCAAAAGTCTTTTTTAGGCACCCTGCGTCTCCTTTGTCTGGAGCGCACTCGGGCTCGTAGTCTTCTCTTCATTTTTTGTTTGACAGGGGGCACTCAGGGTCACACTATGAGTGTGCGGTTGGTGGGCTTATAAGTGCTAATAACCACTTATAACTCACATTCCACATCCATTATAGATGGATTGTTATTCTTGTCCGCAGGACAGCTCTAAGTGTACTTAGAGACCCCCTAAGCGTCCATATATGCCCTACCTCTGGTCTAAGTATCCCCATTGACTGGCAAAGGCTTTAGCCATGCCGGGGTATGTTCTTGACCGTTCTTTCGCCCTGTCTGGGCTTGGAGGCATCCTCCTGATCCTGTCGTCTCGCCCGGTGACTACATTTGTAGGGCGTAATTTGGGTAAGCCTTTAAGCCAAAAACAAGTGGCCTTGGTTTCCCCGTGACCAAACATCCAAGGTTGAACAATCTGGTCTGGTTCCCGCCATATGGTAGACATAACGGATATGGGGTTCTCTACGCATATCCTTGGTATGTCTGCTTTAGCAAGGGTCATGAAAAACGACGCAGCGACCTGTTGTCGTCCGTCAGCTATTTTCTCTTTGTGAGTCTGTCTTCCTGAGACGCTAAGATGATTACACGGAGGATGTGCAATCATGAGGTCCCAAGGGTAGTCTAGGACATCTCGGACATCTCCCTTATAGTGCCATCCGGGTCTTTCAGAGTCTAGAAAGTCACAGGACATCGCTTTGTGTCCCATTTCGGTAAAGGCGTCTCTAGTTAGCCCTGTAAATTCACAGGCTACTAGCACTTTCATTGTAAAAGCTCCCATCGTTACAGTCTCCAGACTCGAACAATAGCCGGTGCTGCAAGGCTTTCTACGGCTGTGACTATTTGTTCTTCGGTCTTTGTGGGCATATTGAACGACACACCGGCTAAATCCAGCGCACAGTGTATCAATTCGTGGACTATAGTGGACCTGAAGAGCTGTTTATCCCGCAGGATGTTAACGTGGATGTTAATACAGCGCATTTCTGGGTCATATTCGGCCAAAGAACCCGGCAATTCCTCTTTTACGTTAATAGGAATGCGCATTCCGGCCACATAAATGTATTTTGGGGGCTTAATAGTGGCCATGTTATTACATCCAAGTGGATTTAAGGCTTGAGCGCCCTGTGTAGGACTCCTCGAACCTCCTTAATTCGTCTGCAAGGCGGTCTACCTTGCGTTCTTTGATTCTCTTATCGGCATCTTGGGCCATCTGTTCGGTCCAATAGGCTACAGCCATACTCAGGGCATCTAGGCGGTCATCGTGAGTAATGGCCCCTCGTTGGTGTGTGAGGCGTGAAAGCTGGTATATGAGTTGGTATTTGAGTTGTGACTCCAGAGGGTATGACTGTGCGCTTTCATAGTCATGTTGTATGACTTTCGGGTCAACCACCAGCCTGTGCTGGTTCATGACGGGCTCCAGAGTGTCGATAATTCTCTTCTCTTTCTGGATGTTGTGTCTGACTTCCTCGATGGTGCATGGGTGAATCTTGGTAAGGATGGGCTTAAACAGCTCTACGAACATACCGTCTCCGAAGTTACTTTCGACCACGATGGCGTTCACCTTTTGCTGTTTGGCTTTGACGCTTAGCGCCTTAAGGACATCATCACTGTATCCCCCTTGTATTCCCCCGGCGTCAACCACATACAAATACCCATTCAGCATCTTAATGATGGCGTATCCGGTCTCATCCTTACCGCGCCCGGAGGGGTCGATGGACATCACTGAGCCTGTGTATGGGATGTATTCCCCTATGGTTTCCATGGGGCGGTAGAATCTGTCCCCTGAGAGCGCCACATTGGGCACAGAGGAGTCCCACTCCAGTTTAGGGTCCCTAGCCCACACAAGCTTCTCCGGGGCCACCTCGGGGTCCACAGACATCACTATGAGGTCGCTGGTCTTCAGAGGGAACCTGTCGATGTCGCTCAGGCGGGTATCCAGCATGAATTGCATGGCAAACCCGGTGCGCCCGTAGGAGGCTTCTCGCTCCGCTAGGTCGATGTCAGAGAACCTCAAGGGCTCCGTGGAAGACCCCACGGCGTCCTCGTCAACACACACCTCACTAACCGCCCCATCGTAGTTGGCCTGATTGGTCTTCTCTGTGATGTATTTAGCAGGCCAGATGCGCTTACGGTATCCCCGCTCCGTAAGCTTGTTGTAGATTGTGTCTTCGCACTGTGGTGTTCCGAGGAACAGTATCTTTGAGTGGTCGTCAGGCTTGATGATTGCGTCGAACTCCTTGACCTGCTCGCCAAGCTTATCGCGCATCCCTTGGGTGGCGCTGTTGCCCACCACCTCGATATCGTCCGCTACGATAAGGTCCGCACGGGAACCCGTCAGTTGCGACGTGACTCCCAAGGATTTGACGGAGGGGGCATGGGAGGCTGGCGCGGGTCCGACGTCAAAGGATATTTTAGAGAACCGTTGCTTATCGCTAGGTCGGAGATGAGCGAGAATAGGGAGTTCATGGATAAGTCTAAGTGTAAAAGTGCTGAAATCATCTGCTCTTGTTTTTGACGCAGAGACGACAAGGATGTTTCGTCTTGGGTCAAGGAGGAGTTGGTGGACAACGAATGCAGAGCATATCCAACTTTTACCGACTCCCCTAAAGCCTTCGATAATAGCTCGTCTATCTCCTCTTTGCATGTATTCAGCGATTTCATATTGAATAGTAGTTGGGTCTGGTAGGTTTAATTCCTTCCAGACAATATATAGAAAGTTGCGAAAATCCTTAAGCTTATCGGGAACGTCCATGGCTACTTGTTGTTGCCCCTGTTCTTCTTCTTGCTCTGGATTTTCAAATTAGACCGAGAGTTATTCTTCGGATTCCTGTCTTTGTGGTGAACGTCTTTCCCGTCCCCCTTCTTCGCTCTACCGGCTTTAATCATCAAACGACGAGCCTTGTTTCGGCCCGCCCTGCGTTTCTTCTGCTTCGTCTTAGAGTGATACGAGTTGTATTCCTTTTTGTAGTTCCTAGCCATTTGCTGCTTCGTCAAAGGGTAAAATCTTAACAAGGTTCTCCATAGGGTTGTCCTTAGAGAGACCAGCGTGAATACCATTGTCCTTCAAGAGCTGCCTAGCGGCGTTAAGGTCACTAGGAGCCGCTTCGCCTGACTCAATGCGAGTAATGAACTCGTTGATGAGCAAAGCCTGAAGGGACTTCAACTGTTCTTCTTGGTCGTTTACTTGTTTCTCCATTCTTTAAGTATTCTTAACAATAAATAGCACAAACTCGTCACACCTACGGCTATACCTACAAGAGAGTTTATTTCCGCAAGAGTGAACGTCCCTAGCATACCTACTATGCCTACCGCAGCGGGAACGTGCGAGGATTCCATTATTTCACGGCGGTAATAGTTAAAGTTGGGTAAGACACTGTTTCGGAGTCCGAGTTGTAAGCATTATCGTCCCACCAATAACTTTCATGCAAGCGCGCATAACGAGTATCCGAATTGCCCTCGTTAGTAGCCATGTAATACTGCGCTTTAAGAACCATTTTCCGATTTGAAGTCCACCCGGACTGGGCTACGCCTCCGGTCGCTGCGGCAAGGATTCCTTGGGCGGACACGGCTCCCCCTGAAGGACCATTGCCAATACCAATAACCCACTTAAAGGTCACTCGGTCCCCGTAGAAATGAGAGGTTCCTGCGCTAAACCGCGCCCCGGTAACTTCTGTAAGCGTCGTGCTGCCTGCCTGTTCTCCTAGGAAAAACTGAAAGTGAGCAAGAGTGGGCAGGGAGTATCTTTGCATACCGCTATCCCAGTCGCCTCTGCCATAAGGGGCCAATACAAACGAATACTCGTAAGAAACCCGCGTAGTTCCATCAGGAGGTGTATACTCAAAGCTCGAAGACGTAATCTCCGCAAAACTTGAGGTCAAATCTTGTCCTCTAGGAACGCCTCCTCCGTCATGAATCGTAGGAAGCGTATAAGTTCCTCCTCCTCTTTTGTTTGCAGTAGTTCCATCACAAATGCCATGAATACACTCAAGGACAGAGCCGCTTTCTTCAGGCAGCGTAGCCCCAGACAAGTCAATATTGTCTTCCAGCATGGCCGCTGTGACACTGTCGTTTGGCAGAACTACGCTAGTCTTGCTACTTAAGTTCAAGGTAGCAGCCAGCTTATCAGCCGTAACAGCACCATTAGCGATTTCCGCTGTATTAACCGCATTGTCGTCCAACTCAGCGTTTTGAATCGCGTTGTCTGCCATGTGGACGTTCTGGACCGAACCCGCAGTTAGCGTAGTAGTCCCAGAGCCTCCCGTCGTATTCGCGTCTTCAGCTACTTCTTGCGCAGCAAAGAGACCCTGACGATACGCATTATCTAAGTCAGCCTCAGAAATTCGCGAGCCTTTTTGGAAGTCAACAATCGGGTCTAGGGTAGTCGCACGGTAAATGCGCCCTTCAGATGAATCGTCAGCCCCGTAGTCGGAATGCGATGGAGCAGCGTCTAGTGTTACGGTCTTCGCCGTAGTATCCACAGAATCTACCGTAATCGCTTTCCACGTTCCTCCTACCTTAACAACAAACTTAATGTCGTTTTTGTTAATGTAATCAAAAGTGAACGGCCCAAATACAAGCTGACCAACGGCATTCGTGCCGGATGACCCCGGAAGAATGTCTATAGTCGTGTATGATTTTTTCTCAGACATTTGTTAGTATAGTTAATGTTTATTGAAGCAAAGAGGCGTAGTCATTCTTAAGTTCAGGGAACTCGTTAAACACTTCCCGTTTAGCTTCGGCCCTGTAAAAGTTAATAATTCGCGCAATTAACTTGGTTCTAGGGTGTGCGGGTCCTGAGTTCTTTTCGGTTACGTCAGGAAGGTTTTGGTAATCATCAGACTCAATTAGAGTTCGTAGACTTTGGCGCAAGGTTCGTTTTTGAGGACCACGTTTTATAGTGCCTGAAAGCTCTTGCACCCGGTCATAGGCGGTTTGCCCTTCCGAGTTCCTGTAATCGTGCATGTTAATACGCTCGCCCGCTACGGACATAATAGGAGATATGTTCCCTTTACCAGTCCCTTGCGATGCGATTTCCATGTCAACAACGTCGTCTGACACATCACTCATAAATATAGGGTTTAGACCTTTTATTAGCCCGCCCGTGTGCTGCTTTCTTTTGGCCTCTCCAAGAAAGTTACGCCTAGGCATAAGCTTTTCTGAGATAAGAGAGCTTCCTTTAATTTTAGGGCGCATACCTTCTGGAAGCTTCTTCATGAGTTTATCCAAAAGAGCGCGGCTCTCCAATATCTCCGGGTCTTCTTGGAAGACGTTCTGCGACACGTTAAGAGCGTTCGGGACAAACCCAGCTATAGTATTCCCTAATACCTGCGTTCCTGTGTAATTAGGCTTGCGCAAAAGGTCAAAGAACTGAGCCAAGTTTTCAACATACGATTTGTTAGTAATGTTATTTGCGAACGACATGCCCAGAACACCAACCACTCTTTTGATTTCGTCCTGCTTTTCTTCAAGCTCGTCCTCGGTTCCGAATTCACCTTCTCCAGTCTCACGCGTATCCGCAAAACCATGCGTAATGTCCGCAAAGATACCCAGTATAGTGGCAAACGGGTCAAGGCGCTGGTAGCTATACCATCTCTCGCCTTCTCCTAGGTCTAGCTTGATGGAATAAGGTTGCTTGCCATCCGCTTCCCATGCCGCTCTCTTTGTGCGGCTTTCTGGTGCAGCCCCGGTAATCTTATCTCTAATCCCTTCAACAAGAAGAAACGTCGAAGAGATGGTCATAGCCGAAAACGCCAGCCTACCGGTGTATTCCGCCGCCTCAAAGGAACCTACCCTGTTAAGAAGCTCCATCTTCTCTTCAATCATAAGAGACGCATTCGGCATGTCTCCATATTGCTTTGACGCTTTGTCCACCTCAATTGGCGAGTAAGCCTTCCGGTTCTTCTTCAGGAAATTAGAACCAAACTTACCGACTGACCCTATAGGGACCGTGCGGCCCAGCGCAAAGGTAATGATGTTTGAGGGAGTTCGGACAAACGGAATTACAAAAGTCAGCCAAGGGCTAAACATAGCCAAGTTAGACAGGGCTTTAATAACGGGATTTGTAGGGTTGTTTGTAAAGGTGTTTACAAGAGACCAGTCCGTCGCGTTTTCTACAAGCTCCGCTCTCTGCCCAAAGTCTTTAGCTGAGTAGATTTCTCCGTTTTCCAGCTTTATTTCGTGGTTATTAAAATGCGTGTTCATGTAGTCAGCTATGAACTGCCTTTCGTTAGTCACAGCATTCTTACCTTTACGCTTTTTTGCTAGAGCGCGATACGCCTCATTCCGCACGTTGTCTTCATTTCGGAAGCGACCTTCCTTTGTTATAAGGCCCTCGAACCCAGAATTAACAAACTCAGCCAACGCTTTTGGATTTTTGTGATATCCCTTCTGATACCCCTCCAAAGCCAGCATAGTCTTTGTGTGAGCCCTGAAGTTCATCTGCTTAAAGAACTCATCACCAGCCATAAGAACCCTAGAAGGATGTCTTACAAGCTTTCCAAGCCAGTTAATACCTGAGTAAAAGACGTTGGAATCAGGATTATCAATATGGATTGCGCCTTCCACTCCAGTTCTGTTGTCGTTGTAAGCGGTAAAGCCTTTAACAGACTTAGCTTCGTCATCCATCCCAGCTTTAAAGGCGTAGCGAACAGAATCAATAAAGCTGTGAACATCAAACAAAGCCCTAAGATTGGCTTTGAGAAGCTTAGTGTTTCCAGTTAACAGGGCACCCGATGTAAGCTCAAAGTGCCTGAGAGCCATAGTAAGTCCGTTACCGATAATGTTCACCGTCCACGTCGTAGGCGAACCTAAGAGGGCGTTGATATACCACTCCTGAGTAACGGCCATAAGCTTACGCCCGCTAGACAAGAATTTAGACAAGCCGCTATTAAGAGCCACTACCTCGGCGTCATTGAGCGCCTTACCCATGTCTTTGGGGTTTGCGGCCTTACCAGTTTTGACTTGAGCCAAAAGCTTCTTAAGAAACTTTTTCTCAGTCATGCTGCTATTGACCCCTCGTCGATACAAACGTGCTGCTTGCGTGTCTCCGCGCCCTTCAAAGCCTAAAACGCGATTCTGTCCAGCGATGTCCCTTCCAAGGGAACTTGAGCCTGTAGTAAACAGGTCGTTTCTTATGCGAAGTCCCAGAGAAAACTGAGTGCCATAATCAGCGAACACTTCCTGCAAAGCCATAAAACGGTCAATTGACGAATACAACTCCGTCATGGCCTCTTCGTAATTCAGTGTTTTGTTCTCGCCATTAATAACAACGTCAACAATCTCATTTGTTCTAGCCTCTTCAGCATTGAAAGCTTTCTTGGTGATATCTTGCCCCGCTTCGTTCATGAAGCCCCACAGAGCCTCTGTCTCGTAGCGAGCCGCTTCGATATCCTTTGGGCGGTTCTTGAACGCCTGAAAGAAGTGCAGCGTCTTCTGCTTGTTTCCGCCCGCCATCTCTACCGCGTTAGCGACGAACTCAGCAGTCTCGTCAAAAGTCTTAGCGGCAACCTTAGCTTGAGCCTCAGTCGCGGGGACCTTCTTTGCCGCCGCAGCTCGCGCAGCTTTAGCTACAACCAAGGCGCTTGCGCGTAGCTCTGGCATACTTTTTGCCAAGTGAATAGCGCTAGACGCCGCTTGCGGGTTTGTCTTACTAAATAGGCCCGCCTCAGAAATTCGCTTCTCAACGTGAGCTTCTATTTTTCTAAGGACCAGCTCTTCATCACTAGAAGCACCAATGATGTCTTTGACGTATTCCCGCTTACTAGCCAAATCAGAAGCTCTCATTGTCGTCCCTAGATTATCAAGAATCCAGTCGTCTATCTGCTCTTCGCTGGCGTTTTCAATGTCAATCTCGGCATACTTAGGAGCTTCAAGCTCTTCTGGAGAAGTTACTTTTTCGGTAGCCTCTTCTTTAGTCTCTACTTTAACCCCCTCGAATCCTCCGTCTTTAGACTCACTTACCTTGTAATCCTCTACATTAAGCCCCGCTTTTGAAAGCGCGGCTTTTGCGCCCGCTTGTGTCTTAAAAGGTTTTCCGTCTTTCCGGCGAATAACCGCAGGTGCTTCTTCAGTCGTTTCCTTAAGCGCAACCTTTTCAATCTCTTCAGCGTCCTTAACGGCCTTTTTAGCCATCGTCACGATTTCAGGCTTAGTTTCTTCCGAAATCTTACGCCTAGTAACCGCTTCATACTCTGAAGCTATCTGCGCGTCTTTCGCTTGGCTCTCAACCGTGCGAAGCGCCTTCTGCTCTTCAGGTGTAATTACATTGTCTTCAACGGCTTTAGCGTAAGCTTCAACTTCGTCCGGTTCTTCTCCTCGGAGCCTTTGTTCTTCGAGATTCTTCCCTTTATCCCTGAAAATCTTAAAGGTCTTTGTGAGCCCTGACGCAGCTTCTTTACCTGTCTTACTCAACCCTTTTACCCCGGCTCTAGCCCCAAGGAACAAACTACCAAGGGCACCACCAACAAACAACCCTTCAACTACATTCTTAAATCTCTCTTCGATTTCGTTATTATCTTGTTCGGGGTCGTAAGCTAAGTATTCCAAAATAGCGTTACTGTCTTCTCCCTTGTTACTAATAAGAAGGTTTGAGAGACGGGCTTCTTCCCCCTTGAAAGCCACAAAATCCGCCATCGCTCCCGCTGCTGTCAACTGAGCGGCTTTTTGAACTTTGGGCTTAGCTTTCTTAATTTTCCTTAACGTAGAAAGCTTTAAGGTTCTATTGCCCCTGTAGGCGTGCTGGATAACCCCTTTGCTTAGCAAGTCACCCGACTTACCAACAATCTTACCCGCCTTTGTCGCTTTACCTAGCCAACCAGCGACATTCAAGCCGGGGATAAATCCAGCCGCAAATTGAACAGCACCTTCGCCGAGCATTCCGGGGACAGTCTTAGAAACGCCAAAAAGGTTGTGTTCCTTCCTATCCCAGTCCCACAAACGGTCTCCGGTTACCCAGTCCAACAAACCCCAAACTCCCTCCGCAAACCCTTCCGCGCCCCTCAGTCCAATCATGGACGCATCTACCCCGTAGTCCAGAAGACCGGGCTTTTCTTTAGAGCTTGTTGGAGTATCAGAAGTTTCGACAGGTGCTTGAACCCTTTCGGGAGCTTGCTCTTCGCTAAACTGCGTTGGGTCTAAGTGTTCAGTGGACGAAAACTTGTCTTCCTTCTTCGACCTGTCGATAATGTCCGGTAAATTAAAATTAGGCATGGTAAAACTTATTGGTTTTTCAGCTTAAGAGCCATGTAGTAAGGATGGCTATACTGGTAATCTAGGAATTCTTTTGGGGTTGCGAAGCCGTAAGCTCTTTGAAGAGAGCCTAATTGAGCTTCCGAAATACCAGTAGACTCAATGAACTCATCCACTGATTCCTTTCCTAACGGGAGCCCTTTGATTACAGGCTTAAATTCTTCAAAGTGGTTATTTGAAAGCGTGATGTGTTTGCGCGTATCTTTCCATCTTTGGCTGATTATAATATCACCGTCCGAGTCACGCGAAGTAGAGTCATGCTTCTTTTTGTAAGGAGAAATACCTCTTCCCAACCAGTTATCCGCGTCATGAACAATAATATCCCCACCAACGCTCTCTTTAAGCTGTGCAAAGTCTAGGGCTTCTTGAATACCTCCGGGGACAGAAAACGAATATTGCCTGCGAGTGCGAGAAATAAGGTCATTTGTATACTGGTTGTATATCTCAACAGTTTTTTCGTGCCTACCGGCGTAGGTAAACGTGCCGTTAATCTTATCCACAACTCCGCACAGTGCCGTTTGATACGGCTGAGTAGACGGAAGCGCTTTATCAGCGACGAAAGGGCTGATTTTAAGCGCAGTCCTCAAAATGCTCTGAGGATGCATTACGCCTGCGCTTTCGCTAAATTCATTTTGCTTACTAATATTAAGGCTGTAGTCATGGAACCCAGCCGTGTCATCGAACATAGCGCGTTCAGACAAAGCAAACGCCATTAAATAATCGTCAGCGCCTTCTTTTGATTCAACTTTAGCCGCATCAAGAACAGCCTTAGATTCGTTGAGGTCAATTTTGAGGTCCTCAGCGGCAATTGAGCCGTCTTTTGTTACGCTCTTGGATTCTTCGTATGAAGGGCGTATATTCGCGTTCATTACGTCGATTATGCCCGACTCAGTTGTCAGGCCATGTCGCTCCATTACACCTAGAATGTGCCCCTGCCTTTTCGTCAAAATTTGTCTCACAACCGACTCGCCGGTAACTTGTTCAAGGGGAATCATTCCCCCCGGAGGAATCGCTTCGTGAAGCTTTATCGCTGCGTCCTGTTCTGCTGTAATTCTTTGCTCTTCAGCTTCTGATTCCTTATACCGGTTTTCAATAGACTTTCTAAGATTGTCTTTAAATTCAGTATTTATCCTTAGAAGCTCTTCTGACACATTCGCCTGCCATTCTTGAGAATTAAAATTACCTTCTTGCCTGCCTTTTTGAACGGTATCGTAAATTTTCTCCAACTCGCGCTTATACTGCACCATGACGTGGTTGTGGCGGTCCTTAAATAACATTTCATACATCCCCGTATCCGTAACACGGGCGCTTTCAGGAAAAGCACCACCATAGCCTTTATATTTTTGTCTAAGCTCTTCTATATAAGTCTTAACTTCGGGGAATTCTGTCTCGTTTGAAATATTCGTCAACGCATAGTCAAAGGGTCCCACTTCACTATAGTTTAGAAACGCCGAAGTAATTTGTGACAATAGAGGGTCTAGGACTTTTGCGCGATTCGTAAGCGCAGTCTCCCCGTTTTTCCTAACGCTATCTATAAAAGTGCGATATGCGTAATCTGTGTCTGGTAATGAATCAATTGTTTCAGCCAACTCTGGCATTAAGGCTTTTAGCCTTTCTTTTCCTACTATTGCTCCGCTCGCGCCAGATAACTCCGCATTAAGCTCCTCCCTTTTTTCGGGTGGATTGCTAAGATACCAGTCGCTTACAATGGGAGTCATATCCCGCATCGCTGCGGTTAATAGAGCTTCTTCTTTTTTACTGTCGTTAGCGGCGGCGTTGGCGATGTTAGCTTCAGCCTGTGCAAGCCAGTTTCCATAGCGCATGTGGTCTTTTAGAAGCTTACCATCAACCATGGCTACTTCTGCAAGTTCATTGAGAATCGCTTGAAACTTACGGGCTCCTTTTTCGTTGCCTCCCATAATTGTAATCAAGCCGTCTCTTCTTTTCTTCCCGGTGTTTGGGTTAGCTGGTGACCCAAACAGAATGCTAAGGATTTCCTCTGAAGGTAGTGTGAGAAGCTCTTGCACTACAGGGTTCTCAACAAATGGAGGTATTTCGTGGTGAACTTTGTTTTTAACGTCTGCTATAGCTTGAATACCAATCCGAATAGTATCCTCATCAATACCAATCCCTTCTGCCATTAACTCAGCTGAGTTTCCGGCCCCACCAAGCTTCCTGTCTACTTCTTGACGCTGTGCGTCTGTAAGAGTTTCAAGCTGTTTCTTATAGAAGCTTAAAGTGGTATTCTCGGGGTCAGCATTTTTGTAAGCTTCTAAAGTGTATGGGGTAATGGTTTCCGAAGGCTTCTGGGTTGATAGAGGTGCGCTGGATAGCGCGGATTGTATCTTGCTAGTTGCAATTTCCTCTTCTTCATCCAGAAGCTTTTGAGCCGACGTAGGCATAAGCTGGGCGTTTATCCCATCCGTTGCCATCATAAGACCTTTCCCAACTTCCGAAGTAGGGTCAATGCCTTTAGATTCAAAGTATTCGTCGAGAATGTTATATACGGCTTCTTGAGCTGTCTCAGGAGTAAGCGTTTCTTGGCTGTCGTTCAGCTCTACCATGAGGTCCTCAAGGCGCTCTTTAAAGAAATTCTGGTAGTCAGGCACAAGAGAGGCCCCCATACGCCTCATAGCGCGCACTTGCCCCAAAGGATGCATATGCCTAGGAACCTGCCCAACCGCCGTGTCTATGGCGCTCTCAGCGGCTTCCATGTCAGCCTTAGCTTGCTGAGCGCCTTGCATAGCGCTGCTTCTATACTCTTCCTGCTGCTCAAGATTCAGCGTAGACCACCAGTTATCCCACTCGGCGTTAGCAGCTTTTTGCTGAGCAACGTCCGTAGAGATTTCTTGTTGTTTAATCCTCTCATCTACTTGCTGAGTTCGCAGCCCTTGTTGCGCGATGCCCTCAGCAATTTTACTTTGTTGAACGCCTTCTAGCTTTATAGCCTGCTGGATGTCCTTGCCGCGCTGAATCTCTTTCTCTTTGTCTAGTTGGTATTGTGTGTATTGGGACAACAACCCACTAAACGAAGACAACGAAGCCGCAAGCATTCCCAAGTTTGTTTGAGAAGCTGGGAGCGTGTCTTGAGCACGAACGCCCCATTGACCTCCTTGTCGGACGGAAGAGCGTAATACAAGGTCTCTCTGGAAATCTTGAGCCTGCTTTCTCTTGTCGCTATGAAGCAACGAAGACAAAGGATTTTTTTGAGTAGCCATAATTAAGGATTAGATACGTTAGGTCGCACTTGAAGAGCTTCAAAATACCTGCGCTGCGCTTGCGCGGTTCTTGTAGATTCTCTGGCTAGGTTTAGATTAGCAACAGACGTAGCAGTCGCTGCTCGGGATTGCGCAAGTTGCATGTTTGCGCTTCTCATTCTTGCAGAGTGAAGCTCGTTTTGGCGAGCCATGTTCTGCCGCTGAAGACCCTGCATCTGAAACGCTTGGTATTGGCCAAAAGCCTGCTGCCCTACACCCAAGAAGGTGCCTAAGAAGTTCGGGCGTTGAATAGGTTTGTTAATGTTCATTAAGTTTTGCTGATATTGTAGCCCGCTTCCCGTAAAGGCCATTTGACGCGACGATTCATTCATACGCTCTTGAATGCTAAGAGCGGCTTGATACGCAGCGTTCTTTTGCGCAAAGTCAGCTATAGCAAGACCCACGGCGTTACCTTCTACCCCGGCCTCTTCTCCCGCCACCGCTGTCGTAGACATGGCTTCGTCAGCCTCTCTATTCGCTTTAAGAGCCTCCATAGCAGCCGTCGTCTCTTCCTGAGACTGCCTTAAGCGCTCAGACGACATGGCGTGTTGTTGGCGCTCCATCTCCTTTATAGAAGCCATCTGCTGGGCCTTAGCTTGCGCTTTAGCCGCCTGCACTTGCGAGGAATATTGAACCACTCCAGACGCTATTGTAGAGCCTATCTGAAGAGCGGCCATTGTTCCGGGGTCTAAACACATAATAAATTACCTTTTGATTGTGAATTTTCTAAAGAGTTCTCCGTCGATGTTAAACGGGTCGCTGAACACGGCACCACACCATTCTAGCCATTTAAGGCATACAAAGTTTTCGGCGTGTATGTAATTGGACACAGAACCATAAAGCTCCGATAACGACCAAACCCACTTACGACAATGACGAAGAAAATGACGAGAGTATAGGTCAACTTGAGGTGAGCCTAGCATCCATATGTAAGCTTCGGGCTGCCCTCCAGCGCCAAATATAGCCATGACCTTTTCGTCTTTAGACATGACCGTGAGGGAAACATCACTGTTCGCTACAGAACCGTTAAGCGCTTCTTTTGGGTTACTTCCAAAGCAGCGTATTTCTACTTTGTCCATTTCCCTGAGATTGCTCTCCAGTTCTTCAATGTGCGCTTTTGTAGTCACTCGTATAGTGTGACCTTCGGGTGTTGTTTCTATGATGCTATCCATATCGGCGCGAACGCTGGTGGACAAACGACTCGAATTCTGCGCTTTGAAGATTACAAGGACCAGCCGTAGAGTTTTCAATGGTGATTACCGTGTCTTTAGGGTCGGTAAACACCGGAAACCTGAAAGCGCTAGACTCAAGAGGCATAGAGCCTTCCGTAGTAGACTGTATAATGGTGGCATTAAACACGTTTGTTGTCGTGCTGCGCTGGTTAGGGGTGACCTTAACTTGGAAATGAGTCGTGTCTTCAAAGAAGATGGTCCCATTCCTAATCAGCATACGCCCAGAATTAGTGGGGCTCGAAGCCTCTCCAGTAGAAGCTTTAAATAGCTGTTCTGAAAACGTATATTTCATGGTGTATGGGATGCCCACATACAGCGTAGCGGAAGAGCCCGTAAGCCCGCCGCCAACAAAGTTGTTTTCAAACTTAACCAGAGTGCTGTTCCCGCTTATCTCTGGCTTTAGGTTCTGAAGAACTAATCCGTCTTTTGTGTAAGCCTGTATCGTCTCGTCGCTAGCTATGCGATATGGCAGGGTAAACGACGGAACGTCTACGGACGGGTCAAAGGTAACCTCTACGCGCCGGTCTAGGTGCGTAGTGTAACCCTCCGGGTCCCTGTGTTTGTTTTCCAAGGGAATCTTAAGCAAGTGAGCCTGAGAGAAACTGGAATTAGACAGAGACTGAACAATATACAAGTTTGAATCAACAAACCCAATACCCCGAATACCACCTCCACTAAGCGTAAACTTACCCCAAGAACTCAATATCTTTTCGTTACCAGAAAAGAAGTATTTGTAGATGTAAATGTCCGTTCCGTCCGTAAGCGCCATTAAGTTCTCGGCGCTTGACCCCGTCATGGACACTAAGCCTTTGTTGGTGTCCTTTTGGTTAATGTATTGCGGAACGTGGGCAGTAATCTCGTTAGCGTCAAATACGTCCGTAGATGAGTTAACGGTAAACTCTGTAACTGCGGCGTGTTTCCCTCGGGTAAATGGAAAGTAGATATAAGAACCAAGGGCAATAGGGTCTACAGACTTTTCATAGTCGTATCCAGTAATCTGATTTATGGATACGGTCTTCGGCGTGAGTAGCTCCCCTCCCCTAAGAACAAACTGCGCAAAGTCCGAAAAGAGAACCAAGTTATCTTGGAATCCTAACGCCGCTCTAAGCTGAATAATCTTAGCGGACGAAATGGTGACGTCTATGGGGTCTGAATCCAAAAGAGAGGTAACAGAAGTGCGAAAGAAGTTATACTTCTGTAGTCCAATAACGCCGTCATACCCACCGAATTTGACTTCTGAAAGAGACACAGAAGCTCCCGAAAGAAACCCTAGGCGACCTTTAAATTGAAAAGCGCCGTCAATAGTAGCCCCTACAAACGAAGGGTCTGGGTTGGTGTCCTCGTCTCCTGCGTTCAGGAAATCCAATGGCATATGGTTTAACTCAAACGAGTTTAAACCTGTGCTCTTGAGCATCAGGGGCATCGTAGTGACATCAAGGCGGTTCTCTACGCCGTCTCCGCTTGTTTCACGCCATACACCTTTGCCAACCGTTCCGGCTGCTGTAGTGGCATCTGAGCCGTTAATAATAAATTCAACGTAACGGTCGTCTTCAGCGGCGTCTACGTCTCCTTGTACCTTAAGCTTAAACAGGTGACGCGCTATGGTCGGTAGGTCGGTAAGAGAAGCAACCGACTTATGTGCTACTCCAATACCCTCACCAGCTAGCGCGTCATCTGGGTAAATGGTAAAGCCATCTCCGGTAATAACTCCAAGTTGAGGGCTCAAAAGCTCTGAGCTAATACCAGAATCCCCAGAGGCTATTCCGCCTTCCACCTCCGCAGCCAAAGGTCTTGGGGTTCGAGGGTTTGTTCCAAGCGCGTCTGACACAGCAGTCGTGGCATTAGAAAATAATGATTCGAGAATTTTTGTAGACTCTGCGTTTTCTGAAGTGTTGTAGAACCGAAGGGTGCTGGAGTCAGCGTCCTCTCCATTAGTGCGCTGGGACGCCCCTGAATAAGTAAAGTTAGAATATTCAACGCCTTCTTTACTGGTTATTTGTAAGCCATACTTTTTTTCGTAGTCCCCTTGCTTAATGAAAATAAGGGCCTCTTTGCTTAGGGCGTTACCTACGCTAAATTCCTCTTTCTTTACGGTTTTTGTTGTATTGAGAACGTAAGTAACGTCTCCCGTAGTAAAGAGCTTCAGGTCATCCCTAGGGACTGTTGCGGTGTCGTCGTTAGCCCCTCCTTTATTAACGTAGTTCCTAGCCTCAAGAACAAGGTCCGCTGAAGCTGTATTGTTTATAGTATACTCAATTGTATTTTGGTTGGCTCCAGAGCCATTACCATACAATTTAAAGCCGGTTTCAGCTTCAGGAACTTCAATTCTAATTGTTAGTTTATCCGTAGTCTGTGTTTCAACTCCTATTGAGTTAAGAGGGTATTCCGTGTTCCCTTTATTGGTCCCGCCTATAATGCGGACCTTACCTAGACGCGCAGTTTCTGTGTGCGCTACGCTGACCGGAGCGGGTCGTGTAAGGTCAGTTTCAAACACTCTATGCCCAGCAACATTTCCATTACCGGCTATAAAAGCACCGTCGCTGTGCTTAATAACACCATAATACCTTTCCGTAATAGTCGCTTGAACTCCCGTTTCCAAATTGTAAGCGGAAACGGTTTTTTGACCTCCATAAGTATCCTTAATAATCACTACATAACGCTCTGCGTCGTCTCTCTCAATAAAGTGAACTTTAGCCGTGTCGTCTAAACTAGAAGCCGCGATTAAAGTTTTAACGTGCTCGCATGGGGGACGCTTTTGAAGACCATCAACAACGCTTGGTAAGGCGTTTTCCTGCTCCTCGCATTGCCCCGTAAAGCGAACCGCGTCAGGTTGCTGAGAAACACCTTGGATAAGGTTGCTTACAGAAGTGTTTATTAAAGGCATCAGTAGATGTTGTAGTTACGACGCACACCAATTCGACGATATACGTCTTCGCTGTCAAAAATAGTTCTGTCCGAAGACTGCGCGTCAAGCTCCTGAAGACGAGCCCGCGCCTGCATCTCGTCAACCGCAATGAGCGCTTCCAGCTCGCGGCTACCTACAATGCGCCCTTGGAATATACGAGACGCTCTAAGCGTTATGTAGCGTCTGGCGGGCTCCGGTAGGTCGTCCCAGTCAAGCTGGGTAGTGAGGTCTACCTTAATAGTAGAAGTGAAAGTAGAGGTTCTGTCTTTTCTATTATACAAATACAAACCACGCTGAACTACGTCATCAGTTGACTTAACACCATCGACAAACAAAGTGTTGTCAGGGAGACGTAGCTTCCCGTCAGATTCCAGAATAGGCTCGTAGTCAGTAATAGTATTGAAGTGCCATTCTTCCGTTTGCACTTCTTTGGATACCTCGCGAAGAACTGTAAGCGCAGTGCTAGCGGAAATGGGCAACGCGGCTGTGTCAGCCAGTGAATTTACGGGTGCTTCACCAATGTGCCCAAGCATTTGGTTTACGCTTTCGAGTTCTGTAGTAAGAGCCATGACTTAACCGCACTTCCACTTTCTTAAAGCGAGTGCTTTTCTTGTAGGTTTGCCGTTCTTTTTCATTGGTCCTTTAACGCCTTTCATCCGGGCACAAAAAGACCGCTTTCGAGCTGCGCGTTTTCCTTTTGGATTCTTCTCGGTCACCGGGGCCTTTAGGTTTGAACCCGTTTTACGATTATAATAATCACGCCCTTTTTTGTTAAGCCCTCCAGTCTTGGATTTATGCTCAACTCTAAGGTTTGCTCTTTTTCTAGCCATAAGAAAAAAAAGGGGCTCCCGCAGAATAAACTACGAGAGCCCCTCTAAGGTTTAATTGCCGTTAGCTAACAACGCTAATAGCGGCTTCTGGCCGAAGAATGCCGTGACCCATTGCATACTTAGCCAACATGAGTGTTGACTGCTTCTGCATCGAGTATTCGGACTCAACAGCAAGGTCGAGAAGCTTAACAGTTCCGATGGCAGACTTGTGTCCGGCCAAGAACTCAACAACGTCAAGACCAGCGTCAAGGTAACCCTTTTCGTCTGTGGTTCCTTCCGCGTCGTCGAACGGGTTGTTGTTCGCTTTGACATCATCACCCGTAGTATCGTTGGTAGCGATGTCAGAGATGTGCGGAGAGCTGTAGATTTTGATACCCAGCAGCTCTGGAATGTTACCAGCGGCTACACCACCACTACCACCAAAGTCCCGGTTAATAGCGATACTGTCGCTACCGGTCAGAAGGTAGTATTGAGCCGGGGTAAGAATCGCAAAGCGGTCCTCACTCGGGATGTGCTTTTCGTCCAGCGTCTGAGCAATAACCCGGAAGGTCTGAACGATGTTTGCAGCGGTGCTCAGGTCAGCGGGAGCGCCCGAAGTGGCGCCCAAGTCAATCCGTCCACCAAGAGCGGCGTTCGGGTTAGCCCGGTCAGCATGGTCGGTCTCCGCAGCAGCAGCCAGTGTCCGCAACGTGGCGAGGTCAAACCGCTTGGCGAGAGCCCGGCCCAGTTCCGTAGAATAGGCAGCGCGGACGTCGTAGTGGTTCTTAAGCTCGTCGATGTTAGCGATAGAGGTAGCCGCAAGCAGCACGTCATCAATGTTAATAACACGCTCACGGTGCTTGATTTGAGTCGGGTAGGTCGAGCCGCCACCCTTTTCAAACACATCATCACCGGGAGTGTGATATTTCGCTTCCGCAGTTCCCAGAACAGGGAATTGCGCCGACTTACCGCTCGAAATGGTCCGAACGGTGTGAAGCTCTTTCATCACGTTTGCTTCCTCGAAGGCCGTAAGCACTTCGTTTCCGAAAACTTTGAGGAAAAGAGCATTATCTTGTGCATACGTCCCGGTATTCCCCATCGAGGCTCCGAGGCGTGACGGAGTTGTATCTCCATTAGCCATTGTTTAATGTCCTTTCTTTAAGGTTTAGAGTTTAATTTACCGTTTCAAGTCCTTGTTCATATTGTTCACTCGTAAGCGTTATCCTTTCGGGCGCTTCGGCTACTAAGCTACTACTTTAGACAGGAAATTCTTAATCCCTCTGGCGTATGCTTTCGCCAGTAAGTTACGAGAAGAGGAGAACATACTCCACTCTCGCTCATTAGAGCCAAAGAATGGCTCACAAATGACAGCAGGACACTTGGTCTTAACCAAGAATCCGCCGCCACGGGAAAATTTTTGCATGGGCTTTGTGCCCCTGTTTTTGGTGTTGTATTCCGTAATGACCTCTATTTGCAAATTAGCGGCCAAACGCTCGCCGGACGCAGACTTATGATAGTAAAGCATCTCGCATCCATGTGCTGACGGTGAGGCGGAATTAAAGTGCAGCTCAATGGCTGCTGTAACGCCGTCTTCGTCCATCTGGTGAGCTACCCAACGCATTGCGCTGCTGTAGCTGGACCCTTCGTATTCGTCGTATATCTTGGAAGGAATACCAAAGTCATTAAGATACTTCTTCAGGAGAGAGGCTACGCGAACATTGTATAGCCACTCGTTCATTCCGCTTACGCTTAGCGCGCCTGAATCTTCAGGTCTGGAATGCCCTACACAAATCCCAATAAGGTCAGCGGGCTTCGAGGTCGTTGGCGTATTTGAGGAGTCTTCCAATGGTTTCTTTTTCTTCAGGCGAGAAAGAATGTTTCTCCAGCTCTTGAATAAAGAAAGGAATTTCACTTTTCTTAATCGTCGTCGTGCACCCAACGATTGATAAGCTTATCGTTGCGCTTATTACGCCGAGCTTTATACGCCTTAAAGTATTCATCCCTGACCTTAAAAAACAAGTCAGCCAGCTTAGGGAACTGAATCAATAAACTGACAACCAGTTTAACCATTACTTGCTCTTAGCCTTTCCGATGTTCAGGGCGAGCCAGCTCACCACTTTAGATGCGCGAGCAACCCACTTGTTGTCGCTCTCGTTGGGGGTCATCGTAGCGATAAGACTAGCGACAGTAACAACGCCGGTAAGGATACCAATAATGGCTTCTTTATTATCAGAAACCCAAGTCAATGCGTCAGTCATAACTACTCTACGTTAATATCAAGACTACCTGACGGCTCCACGCTAACGCTAACCCAAGGGGTAGACACCGCACAGGAAACTAGAGCAACGCTGAGCGCCGCTACAACAAGGAGGATAATTTTACTCTTCATTTTATTAGATGTTGGATATAGCCAAACGCCGTTCTACTTCAGTGCGGTAGGCTGGGTCAACTTCATACTTCTTACGCCCAGTAGCATCTCTTTCCGCCATAGCAGCGAGAACTTGAGCCCGACTTTCAAACGGAGCCGAACTGGAACCTTGAGTCTTGCCAAGGATAAGAGACGGGTTAGTTCCATTGGCCTCGTCGTATTTACCCTTTAGCCAGTCTACGGCCAGCTTTGCTTGCGCGTCTGAGCCCGTCTCAAGAGCTTTGTTATACGCATCAAGCTGGCTTTCAGAAAGCTCCTCAGAAGCCCACTCAGCCATTTTATTGTAATTATCGCGCCCACCTACCGTGTTGAGAAGAGCGTCTTCTTCGGATGTCTGTAAAGCTTGCTGACCCGCAATATACGAATCAACCACCTCTTTACTAAGACCAGCTTTTTCCAAGCTGTCGTAAGTCATTGGGCTTAGTTCGCCGCTTTCTGCCCATTCGGCGGATGCGTTTTCAATAGCCGTCTTTTGGCTCTCAGCGCCCTCGCCTTCGCCGCTAGGCTCCGTTGGTGGGAGGTCTTCTGCTTCGCTAGGTTCCTGATTTGAGCCAAGCTTTGATTCAAGACTATTGTAGGCTCTCGCCAAGTCTTCTGGGCTTTTGAACTTTTCAGGGAGCCACTCAGGCCGCCCGTCGTCTGCGGGCTTGTCTGGGATGTTCGCTGCTTCTTCCTCAAGTGTGATTTGTTCTGAGGGTGTTGGGTCGTTTATTTCGTATGTATCAGCCATGTTATTGTTCCTCTGCTACCGGCTCTCCTGTTTCTTCTGGAGGAGCCGCCATAGCATCTCGCGTAATGTTACCTAAAGCTGCGGCCCCTTGCGGAGCTGCTTTTTCAGCCATAGACATCATTTGCGCTTGTTGCATTTCTTGTTGTATTTGTTCTTGTGTCTTAATGAGCCCTTGGGTCTTGATTCCAAGACTAGTAGCTCTCCGTTTAAAGTATTCCTCGACGTTTACAAACTGACCAATTGCTTCGGGTCCGACGACTTGCGCAGCGCCCGCAAGGAACAGGTCCAGTTTTTGTAGGTCGTTACCGCGACCCAGAGCCTCAATGCCGGTAATAATAACAGGCTGCACAAGGTCTTTAGGAAGCTTAGGCAAACGCTTCTGCTTGCCCATTACATCCATGACCCGGTTTACCATAGGAAGCTGAAGCTCGTTGCTCAGCAAAGAGTAAAGCCCTCCTAGGGAAGACTCTAGCTCCATGGTAAGCATCCTGATTTCTTCAGCGGTAACGCGCTCTGCGTTACGGACTACGCCGGATGTCAAAAGGAAAGCGTGTCCCAGTCGGTCTTTAATTGCGTTTATCGTTTCTGACGCAATTCGGAAGTCGTTGAACTTATCCAACTGAAGAACAGAAACGTCAGCCGCATTACCTTGAGTAATGGCCCCGTTAGGACTTTCAGCCAATGTCTTTGCTCTGGTCGTCCCGTTGGGATTGACCAAGAACAATACCTTTGCAGCCGCAGCAGAGCCTTCGACAATAGCCTGAGTAAGCTTCTCAAGGCTTATAAGGTCTCCAAGGTATTCCTCTACATATCCCCTTCCATAATCCTCTCCATCAATCTTAGAGAACCGAAGCGCGATGTAAGGAAGGTTTTCTTTTTTGAACACACCTTCCGAGCCCTCAACAACAGTGCCTTTGATTTCTTGGTGAACTACCCAGTTGTCCCCGTGCAAACAAATAGAAGTGAACAAATCACAATCTTTATCCGGGGAGCCGTCGCCGTGAAGACCAGCGGCCATCTTGAGTTCGTCCGAAAGAGAGCTGTAAGCAAGGGTCTCTTTGGTAACAATTTTCAAAGGGTTACCCATTGGGTCTCTTTGAACCACGAAGCGGTCTAAGTGGAAAACCCTCAAGCCCCCATCTTCCGGTAAATACAAAAGAGCATTACCAGAAACGATGAGGTGCTTGAGAGCTTCATGGATGCCTACCCTGTAAGATTGTCTGCTAACCTCCTCCATTACCGATTCCTCAACCCGCTGCAAAGCGGACTCCATTTCGGTAATAATATCTTCGGTAGCGCCCTCTTGACGCAAAACATTCTCGTCAAAGTTAAGGCGGAAAAAGGGGGCATTCGGAGCCAGTAAGGCTAGTAGTAATTTTGAAGCTAGGTTGTTGACCCCTCTTGCTCCAATGCCCTGAAAAGGTGTTTCAAGGCGTGAGTGTGAATTATGACCGTCTTCAGGAATAAGGTAGGGTAAGGTCAGCTTTGAAGCTTGCCGAGCCCGGTCTAGAAAGGGCCGCCTCTCATGCTCAAGAGAAGTGTATAGAGCTTCAGCGGAAGTAGGATTCATTTAATCTGTTTGTCTCGTTATGAGTAGAAGTCTTGTATATTAGCAACGATGGCAGAGTGGTCCGCGTCCGACAAGGAAGGCGTGACAATAAACTCCGCAAAATCACCCTCTGCCCTCCATGCTGTATGTTTAACGCCTAGCATTACAATGCTGCCCATTGTACTGAAGTCGAGGTCTTCTACGCTGATGACGTTGACCCCGGATTGTCCCACAGCAGCGGAATAAAGTGAACCGCGAGTCTGAGGAGAAAGAACGCTGTCGTTAACGCGGACATCTCCGCTTGTGACTCCAGCAAATACATCGCTGGTGCTGTTGTTTGCTGCGGTAATGCGGTCGTCGTTTACGCTACCACGCGAAAAGAACATCTGTTTGTCTGTTGTAACCGGGTCAAAGGCGATAAAGACATCGTAAGTCCCCGCAGCAAAGGCGCTTCCCTGTGTGCTTGTCGTTAACGTAGTGTATCCACTGGACGCAAACACAGCTCGCGCTGAATCACCAGAGCCAGATAAAGTAGCGTTAGTGGTTCCGTCGTTTGTCAGGTTCGTGCCGTTTCCTGATTGGTCGTAGACAGTCGTCACTACCGCTGGGCCTGAGCCGGTGGTAGCGTAGAAGTCGCCAGAATAACTACCGACCAGCTTCCGTGTCATGGACACTGCTATTCTAGGCGTAATTCCCAAGCTATCCAGAATAGTGGTACTACTGGTTTTGAAGAGGTCCTGCGTCAACCCACGGGTCAACGAAGAGGTAACGCTGGCGGTTTTAGGCATGTGCTACAGTGCTTTGTTTTCGTAAACTGGCTGCACAGACACAGTAACACTTGGACTGTGCGCTGAGTTCACAACTTGGAGAGCAGTGGAAGCCGTGGTGAACAGAACAGAACCGCTCTCCGTAAGCGTAGCGTCTGCTCCAATATCCTGCCACACCGCAGAGGCTCCGTCTCCAATCTTGTGCTGGAGTTTAATGGTAGCGCTGCTGAACGTCCCTTGAACGGCAAACATTCCCGTTCCTCCGTTCCAATCGACGGCTGTGCTAGAGCCGCTAGCTGGGTTGGTAAAGTTTTTTCCGTAGATAATCATGATGTTTAGTAGGTTGCACCGGTTCCTTTAGAACCGATTTTAGGAGTCGTGCGGTTAATTACCAGAGACCTTTGCCCCCCACGCCGCCGCGCCAGTTTTCGCTCAGAGCGGGCGGGGCTTTCTACCTTCTTCACCTTTTGCATTGGCTTCGGGGGAGGCTTAGGGGTGGGTGGAGGAGGAGGTGGCGGGTCTGGGGCACTAAAAAGGCACATTTTAAATATCTGGTATTGAGGTTAATGAGTTTTCTCTTTGCTCTGTAGACTTGGCTAAAAGAAAGCGAATAACAGACCTTTGTCCGTAGTGGTAGTCTAACTCGCGTAGGGACTCACCGGGACCAAAGTCTTGCGCGGGAAACCGTTCCTCTAAAGCGCGGAGTAATTCGTTAGAAATAGGGGGAAATTGGTTTTCCTGTGTCATATATACCTACTCTCTATTTTTATCGCATTCGCGCTGGAGGTTCGCCATGGCTCGCCAAGCGACCGCCGCCCAGTCTTCTTCGATTAGGTGCCTCATCAGAGCGTCTAGCTCGTCTGTAGACTTACTCTTGTCCCAGAACAACTCTTTGTCAGGGTGGTGCTGGAGGTTCCCTTCGGCGCTACGCTTAGTGACCTCAACGATAGCGTCAGGGAAATACCGAACAAAACCCCTATAGATAGGGATTTGTTTTCGCTCTTCGGCTGTCCCGGTTATGAAGGTTCCCATAGCTTTATCTCCTTTGTTGTTGGGTCGTAGTCTTTGTCGTGAAGTATATAAGCCAGACGAGCCGTTAGTAAGGCGTCCTCCTCGGTCATATCGGCCTTCTCGTAAGCGTTGACGACCGTCTCCCATGTGTAGCCCTCTTTGTCTAGAATCTTCCGTGCGGTCACGTTACCGATTCCCCTTACGCCCATGTAGCCGTCAGCAGCGTCCCCCGCAAGAGTCTGGACTAGATGGAAATCCGCCGCCTCCTGCTCAGTAGTCACCTTCTTCTCGTCCTTCAACGGGTTATACCAAGCAATTGGGAGGGTTCCGAAATCCTTGTCGCCAGACACGGCTACAGTTTTGCTGGGCTCCCGTGTGCAAAGAATACCGATAAGGTCGTCAGCCTCCATGTTCTCAGCGGTAATCCCATTGTATTTACTTTGTATCCACTGAACCAACCAGCGCAACCCAAGCGGTTTTCTCTTGTCCCGGCGATTGGCTTTGTAGTCGGGGAACAGGGCGAACCGGAAGTTATCTCTGGGGGAGAAGACGGGAAGAATATCGTTGCAGCCTAGGTTATCGCTCAGGTTGTCAAAGAACCTGTTGACCTCAGCCTTCATCTCAGTCTCCGAAGACATAAGGGTCCAGTGGTCTTCATCCCACTTGGTCTCATACTCACTAGCGAACGCCGCCCGGTAGGCCAGCATGTCGCCGTCTACAATAAGTTTCATCAGTGTGTCTCCTTCCAGTTGGCTCCTATATTGTATTCCCCGTCCAGCGGGCAACGAACGCCAAGTGTCTTCCCGGCTTTCTTAATACTGTCTACGAACAACTGACCAAGCTCGTCTGCCCTGTTCGCATCGCATGAGAACTGAACCTCGTCGTGGACGTTGCAGTGCATCTCGTAGCCGTCCGCAACCTTGACGAACTCGACCAGTGCTTGCTTCATGATGACCGCAGCAGCCGACTGGCAAAGGAGGTTCAACGCAGAGAACGCCTTGCGGGCCGGTAGGATACGACCGTCGAGCCCAGTCAGCGTTCCGCTGTTGTTGACCTTGCGCTCCACGGTCTCCATGAGCGTCCTCACAGCGGGTATCTTACGAAGGAACTGCTCCTTCAGAGCCTTCCCCTCACGCTCCCCGCCATCCACAATCTCTCCAAGCGCCTTATTACCAGCACCATACAACCACATATAGATGAATTTTTTGCTTTCGTCTCTGGTGCTTAGACCCGCTGCCTCTTGGTTAGCCGTATGTATGTCACCCTCAACAATTGTCTTGGCGTAGCTCCCGTTATCCCACTGGGCTAGGTAATGCGCCAAGACTCGCAACTCGATTCCAGAAGCGTCCGCTCCTACGAGAACCTTACCATCAGGGGCCTTGAATAACTCCCGACACTCACCACCATAAGGAGCGCGTGTAGCGGGTATCTGGGCTAGGTTGGGTTTGGAGTGGGAACAGCGACCAGAGTAGGTCCCGTGGGTGTTGACGTTGCCGTGTATGCGCCCGTCCTTAACCATTCCCATCCATGCGTTCTTACCTTCAGCTAGCGCACCGAGACGCTTCTGAACCAAGAGGTATTCCAATAGCTTGTCCGCAGCGGGTGTCCCAATCTCCTTCAGGACAACCTCGTTAATCTCCGGGCGCTTACCTTCATACGCATTCGGTTTCCAACCGTCAGCCATCAATCTCTCCGCAATCTGGTCCCTGCTTCCGGGGTTAAAGGGAATAGACTTCGTCTTGAAACCATCCTTGTAAACGTCCGTAGCTTTGTGCCCCGCCTCGACGGCGCTCTTCTTGGTCTTCCAAGTAGAACCATCAGGGGTCTTCCAAATGGGAGTCTTAGTCTCCACTATGGTGGGGGTGAACAGCTCCTGTAGTTCCGCTTCAAGCTCAACCCGGCGCTTCATCAGGGTTGCGGCTAAGTCTCTGGCCCTGTCCTCGTCAAAGGGGAACCCGTTCTGAACTTGAGTCTGGATTGCGCTCGCAAACTCATGCTCTAGCAGGAGCATCTTGCTGCTCGGGTTCTTGGCCGTCAGGTGCTTGTAGAGAGTGTAGGTCACACGCACATCCTGCTCGCAGTAGTCTTGCATCTCCTGAGACCAAGTAGACCAATCTTCCGTGGCTCCATGGTCGTCCTTGTAGTTACCCAGTCGCATCCCCCAAGCCTTTAGGCTATGGCTCCCGGCCATGTTCTTGGGGAAGGCTTCGTTTTTGAAGTCGTCATTCTTCAAGTCAGGGTAGATGCACGCCGCCATGACCTTGGTATCTATGATAAAGGGCGGGTCAATGGTTAGAGAGCCTTCCCTGTCCATGCGCAGCAAGGCGGGCCAGTCAAAGCCAATGGCATTGTGACCGATTACTTTCTCAGCAGCACCGATTATTTCAAAAGCCCGACTAAGGGCTCCTTCGGTCTGGCTGTTGTATGAATAGACCTTCTCAGTAGCCACATCCATTATCGAGATGCAGTGTATGGTGTGAAGGTCAGTCAATCGTTCCCAGTCCGCGATGGCGTTGGTCTCGATATCGACTATTAGCTTCTTCATTTTCGTTGTGTGTTGATGAGGTCCGTTATCCTGAGAAGGACGCCAACGGATGTGTTGTTGTCTCCACCTCGCCGTTCCTTGTCCGTGCCCTTGAGGGGCTCCACGATTTCTTTGAGGCGGGTAGCGGTGATGAGTATGAAAGTCTCCTCAATGACAAAGCACCAGTAGTCGGCCTCAGAGGTCGAAATGCCGGAAGGCTTACCTCGGGATTCAAACTCGACAAATACATTCCCAGTAAGCCGCGCTTTCCGGTCACGTTTAACTTCAACTTTCTTGCCCTCAAATATCTGCGCAAGAGCTTGCTCAGCCACTTGTCCGACTTTGAGGTCATAGCGAAAGTCGCTATTGTATTCCATTTAAAAAGAGGGGGTTTCGTCGTCATCGTTGCCTTCTTGTGTGTGTGTTATCTCCGCTTCTACCAGTCTTCCTGTTGTTTGGCTATAACGAAGTGTAGTAGCCAACCCCGTGTCCCCGCTGAACCTGTTCTTCAAGACGCGCACATTTGTTAGATGGCGGGCCTCGGGGTCCTGTTGGTCGCGCTCTAGTCCAACAACGCAGTCAGACAACTGAGCAATGGCAGCGCTACCCCTAAGCTGAGCCAGCGTGGTCTCCGCTCCATTCTCATGCCCACGCCCATCAGGACGCTTGAGGTGACTAACCAATATCAAGCCAAGCTTACATTCCTCTACAAGCCCGCGCAGCTTGGTCATTGTGTTGTCGATGAGACGGCGCTCGTCGCCGCTGTCGATACCGCTGACCACAATGGACAGGTGGTCTAGGACGATGTATTCAACGCCCAGCGCCTTTGCCATGTATCGGATGTGGTTGAGCAGGTTGTCGGACTCCAATGAACCCCAGTGGTCATAGAAGAACATACGACCATTACCTACCGTTTCGTTAAACGCGGTCTTGTAGTCGTCGTCCACCTTGATGGGTTCGAGGTGCAAGAGCTTGTTCATTTCCAGACCGATGATTGAGTTGGCAGTGCGCTCAATGGATTCCTCCAAGGCGATGTAACCAATCTTTCGGTATGTGTTTCGTATGAGGTGATGCGCAATCTCCTTGGTCACCGCGCTCTTACCGATACCAGAACCAGCACAGATGGTAACAATCTCTCCCAGCCTGAGTCCGTGAGTCTTTTCGTTAAGCCCAATCCATGGGTAAGGAACGCTATCGTTGACCTTGGTGGTGGTTAGCCGGTCAAACAGGTCAGAGCCTTCCATGATTGTGTCAGGACGCCAGACCTTGGCCTGCCAGTAAGCATCCACAATCTCCCGGCTGCGCCCCTCCATGAGCATCTCATTGGGGTCCTTCATGGTGAGGTGGGCAATCTTACACTTACCCGCTGGTAAGATATGACTGCACTCCTCGGCGGCTTTGTTACCTGAGTCGTCGTTGTCAAACATGAGGACAATCTCCTCAAACTTATCCAACCACTTGAGCTGCTTTTTGAATACGCTCTTAGCTGATTGCGCTCCGCTTGGTAAACTGACAACCGGCCACTTACCTTCGCCGACAACTTGAGCTACAGTAAGGCAATCAATCTCACCCTCAGTAACCGTCAGGCGCTTTCCTCCGTTGGGCCAGAGGTGCTGCCCCCAGAAGTAAGTAGGGCTGCCTATGGCGGTGAAGTCCTTGCCTTCAAAGCGAACCTTCTGAGCGATGATGCTTCGCTCCGGGTTGCGGTAGGTGGCTATGTGGCAATCTTTCCCTAGGTGGGAACCGATGCGGTAGTCATACCGCTGACATACTTCCTTGTGTATGCCTCTTGTGGGGATGGACATGAAGTCCCCCTGTAGGAATTGGGGAACTGTCCCCGTTGTAGTATTCATTTCTGTTGTGTGTGTTTGCTCGCCATTGGAAGGAGTGAAGAGACCGCAGACAAAGCACTTGGTGCTCCCGTCTTCGTTGATGGCTAACCCATCGCTGCTCCCACACTCCTCGCACGGCTGGTGTGTAGTTACGAAACCCATGTTAGTGGTATGACCTTCTCGCACCACTCGAAGCCATGCTTGTCGCACCAGTCAGCATAAGTTGTTTTGCTGTTCTTGTTGAGCCGGTTCTTCGCGTTCTGGAAACAGAATCGAATGTCTAACTCAGGGTGCGCTTCGCGAACTCGTAGATGCTTTGTCCGGTCTGCTGATGTGAAGTAGCCCTTAGCTTCTACGATGACTCCATTGGGTAGAATGAAGTCAGGCTTGTAGGTTCTAAAGACCGTGTAAGTCAGCTTTTCGGTCTCGTAGGAGAAGGCAACGCCCATCTTATCCAAATGACTCGCTACCTTCTCCTCGAAACGCGAACGATAACCTGACTTAGAATGGCGAGACTTTTTCTTCCTCGTCATTCAACACGTCAGAGAAGGATTCCCCGCTGGTGGTGTAGCCGTCAGCTTCCGCTGAGAAGCTCGAAGCTCCAGCACCCGCTGAATACTCAACCAACTCAAGAACCTGTGCCTCCCTCAAGCGGAGAGTGTATCCCCAGCCTTGAGACGAGACGAACCATGGGTTGAAGGTCATGCTCATCCTAATCTTAGAACCAGAGCCAATCTTAGGCTGGTCAAGGATAGGCTTAACCTGACTGTCGAACAGAGGGATGTTGAACTCCAACGTCTCTCCGTTACGTGTGATGACCTTCGCCTTTTGTTTGGCGAAGATTTCGTAAGCTCCATCATCCGTAATACGGACAGGACAGGACTGCGCTTTGCGAACCTCCTTACCCTGCTTGTCGCATTCGGCTTTGTAGGCCGCTTCGACAAGAGGGTCGAGCTTAGCTTTGAACTCCTCGAACTCTTCCTTCGTGACGTGTAGCTTACAGCTATACACGCCTGCATCGTCAAAGGCGGTGTCCGGGTGGACGAGCTTAGGGTAAACGGCGGTCCCAATGGGGCTTACTAGTTTAATGGCATTCTTACTCATTTGTGTGTTATTTGTGTTTGTTCTAACTGAAGAGATACCGACTATGTTTGACTGTTGTTGGGTCAAAGGTTCCATACTCGGGTAACTCAGGGAACTCTAACTCCGGGTTAGAGCGCCGCAAGGAATTGTCCAGTTCCGCGAGTAAGTCAACCTCAAAAATCTCAGAAGCTGATTTTCGTATCGCGTCCGCTAAGTCCTGAGAGCGCGTTGAGTGGGTGCCGAAGGAGTCGTGAATACAACAGAAATCCCATATCCCACGGGCGTTAGCCTCGATTACGGTCTTAGTGAGAATGCTCGCGTCAATGCTGTGAACAAAGTTAGGGGAGATACCCTGTTTAGCCCTTGCCAAGCTCAGCTCATCAGTGCTGTCCCTGAAGTTTACCCACGTTGCTTCGCCTGCAATCTGGGTCGAGACCGACTTGCTGACTTGCTTGGTGTAGTGCTGTAGCACCGGGAAGTTTGTAGGCGTTGTCCAAGTAACGTCCTTACCCGCTCTGGTAAGAACCTTGGCGACCTCTTGTAAATACTTCATGCACTTTGTGGGGCGGTCAAACACGTCATGAATAGCCTCCCACACAAACTTAGAAAGATACCCAGTGACTTTGTAGCGTTCGCCTTCTCCAAATGGGTTGTCAACTTGGTCTTTTCGCAGGCGGTCTTGATACCACTCATCAACATACGCTCTACACGAATAGAACGTGCCTCCGTATGGGTAGACCATGGTAGGGCGCTTGGTTGCTTTGCGGTCCACACCAAAATCAATCCACTTTTGAGCTACGGCGTTTCCAGTAGCAGCGTCCTTTTTTAACTTGTCTACAACGCACGCCGCAATGACTGCGTAAATGTCTTGAGGGAACGGAGTGGGTGCGGCGTTAGTTGAGTAGGCCGTTTCTTCGCAGTGCGTAAGACACGCCAGTAGCTGTAAGCCGTTGTTGGTTGCGTCCTGTGCGCACGGTAGCTTTGTCTTTACCATCCCATTCCTAACAAACTCAGCCCACTCGAAACACCAAGCTAAGTGTTGCCAAGGTTTGTCGGCGTCTTTCCATGTAAGGTGCCCACGCGGGTCGTCAGCTATTCGCTCTGCCTCAGAGGCGTAGTCCTTTGCCCACTTAACGCGCTCTTCAAGGGTTACCTTGTCAAACCCGTATGTGTTGGCTCCATGAATCGCCAGCCACTCAGCGTCTTTTTCTGTCTTTACTCGCTCTTCCCGGTAGAACTGAAGGAGCCCCCTAGAGGGGTCCGCGTTTTGCACATTTAGAAACGCTGGGATGTTGTAGACGCGCCCCCTCCAATCCACATTGGAAGGGAAGAAGAACCTGTTACCCGCAAACTTATTCGCTAAGTGGAGAACCTTTGCGGTCAGTAGTCTTCGAGATTTGGTAGACAGGTTGATGTCGTATATTTTTGCAGCAGACCTGCGCCAGTTTGTGTTGGCTTCTTTGTTGGTCTTGAAGTCCTTCGGGACCGGAGGAAACTCTTCGTCCTTACGGTTTGGGATGTCTCCTATGGTTACGTTGTTATCCCAAGACCATTCCATTACCTCCTTAACCCGCTCATTGATTTCCCATGGCGTTTGCTGGATAAGGTTTACCGCTTCCATGGGCTCTTTGAGCGGCCCTTGGATGGAGCGGAGGTAATCCATATTAGTGCTCTTGATAAAAGATATCGGAGGTAATCTTTCATCGTCCGGGTAACCGCCTGCCCATACGTTTGTCCAAGGCTCAGGCGTTTCGACAGTAGGTAGCCAAAATGGCTCCACCAGTTCTCTTTTCTCGTTATAATTTTCAATCCATTCAAGGAGTTCTTTAGTGGGAGCTACGAACCTTGTAGGTTTTCTCCCGGCGCGTTCTAGAATGTAGACGTATTCAATTAAACCAGTGCAGTGCCTGAAAAGTTCTATGGCGTTTAGCCCCATGTTCAACTTATCTCTTACTCCCCACTTCTTAAATTCCGGCATTAACCCCTTTTTTGCTTCGTTTTTCATGGAGGAGCGAACGTGCCGAACCTTCGCCTGTAACCCTTTGCGCTTTTTAGCGCCCAATAAAATTCCTTTTCCTTTTGCTTCGTTATTTGCCAACAAAAAGCGGCACCTAATTTCGTCCTCAATGCGCGCCCCCAAAAAAATAGAAACCTGAGACAACGAGCGTCTTTTGGTAATGCTGTCGATTATTGATTTTGTGGCAATAAAAGCGATTACCTTTGAGCTTAGCTCTTGAACCTCTATTTGGTAGCGAGCGGGGGTAGGGTATTGGATTATGTCTTTTTTCCAGTCGCTGAGTTTTTCAGCATACTGTGGCAGCACTGTGCGCATTAGAGCCTGCCCGTAGCGTGTTTCTATTTCCGCTTCGCGGCTTTTGGCGTTTTCTACTTTAGAACGATACCTACCAACCCCTAGGGTAAGCATGTTTTCGTTGAGTTCTTCTTGAGTTATGTGTCCCATGGTAATTCCTGATATGTCGAAAGAATCGACGCGTCAACACTATGTGTCGAAACTAAAGCAAAATTTACGCGTGTAACGGGGCGCAATCCTATGATAGTGGAGGGCGCAATCTTATGATAGTTGTGGTTTTTTTGGTGGCGTTGGTGTCTGTTGTTATGGTTTTTGAGAGATTATACACCGCCCCGGGGTTTTGTTTTGTAGGTAGGGGCCACAAAAAAAAAGATAAGCCCCACGCTCGGTAGAACGTGAGGCTTATCCTTATTTAAACGTAAGGTATATCTTTGTTATGGTGGCTATTAGCAGAGCCCAAACAAGATATTTTAGTTTAGCTAGTATTAGTAAGTAATACTTAATGACTCATTTTGTTAGTGTAGCTTGTAGTTAACTATAGGCACTTGTTTGCTCCAACAAGCACGGCACGTTCCACATTGGTTACCTTGCGATAACGCTGGACAGTGGAACGAAGCCTGTTCATACCCCACACTTGATTTAGTTGTAGTGAGGTTCTTATGTGTGGGGTTGGCAGGCTTTTGGTTTACCATGCTTGCGGATACTCGTATGTTAAGGTTATCCGCAAATGTATTGCTAGTTAAATCTACCCAGCTCTTTAATAGACTGGTTTCTCTAGTAGGTAACCAGAATTTAATATGGGGTAAATTTAAGGCAACTTTGTTTAGAGCAGATAGGTGCTCTAAGTTTTGGATATCACCGCTGTCGTGCCAACGGAAGTATCCGCTTTTTTCCTTTTTGTCTATTAGCTCGGTTATGAGGACAGACCATTCGTTTGGGTCTTGTAAGACCGCGTCCAGACGTTTGTATAACGCTGTTTGGACATTTTTGAATAGGTATCTGTTCTTAAGCGCGTAGCAGGCAGAACAAACGGAACCTTCAATTTGCCTGAGTAAAGCGCCACGGCTACAAGCTTGAGCAGGCAAACTGTAGCCGTGGCACGGCATTTTACTAGGCTTAGATAGAGACCCAATTCGAGTCTCTAAATCTTTTATTTTGTGGGTTACCTTAAAGGTATTCGGGTCAAGCGGAAGGTGCTGATTGTTGATATCAAGCAGGATTCCATTGAGAGCTGTGAGTGCGTCATTAACTAGAGCTGCAATGGCGGTGACCTTTTCATTGAGAAGTGATAGTGGCTCAATGAAATCATTGTTAGAGGACTCTACTTCAATTCCTGCGTCCAGCATTTCTAGAACGCTCCGAATGTATGATTCGGCTTCTTCGGCGTAGTTTGCCGCTTCATCTGCGCTTTCTTGAGCACAGGAGGCGTTGCTATAGGCTTCTTCTGAGGAGTTTGCTGCGCCTTCTGCTGCTGATTGTGCATCGACAATGTTGGTATTTGCGCTGCGTAGTTCGTCTTGTATTTCTTGGATTGTGTGTGGCATGTCTGTTTGTTTGTTTGTGTGGCTGAGCTAATTAACTCATACCACAAAATTTAATCCCAATTAGCGTGAAGCTCTTCGACCATTCTCTCGCCTTCTGCGGTGAGACCAGAGATAGGGTGGAAGTGCGCTGTGTTGTCGTGGAAAATTTGAAGGTCATTCCAAAATCGCACAGGGTGCCCTTTGTAGGGGTTCATGAGGATAGCTTCTATGTCGGTATTTTCCCATTGCTCTACGTTTCTTGCATGGTCTGCGCCTTCTATGTTTTCTGTGTCTTCGATAAATACACCTACGGCGCAATAGGTGTCGCCTAGTTCACTTCGGTCAGCGTGATACATACAGCCGATTTTCCCGTTTAATCCGCGTCTTCTAGGGTCTTCGGCGTAGTAGTTAGCGACTAAGTCGATTATTTGCGCTCTAGAGGCAGGAGTTGTGTGATACTTTAGTTTTGAGTGGGGTAGTAGTTCGAGTTCCATTAGTGTAACTTGGTTGATAGTATTGCGTGTGTAAGGACGATACCTAATACCACAGGCGATGTTTTTTCTTTGAAGCCTTCGTAGATTTTCTTTTCTCCGTCAGGAGTAACGACGACGATACGGTTATCGCTAAACTCCCCAACACCAAAACC
>VTLG01016326.1_pt1 | contig 37543 bp, 54 predicted proteins | sample 4694571 | NCBI WGS metagenome assembly VTLG01 (sample SAMN12604809, study PRJNA352737) | marine metagenome | biome: ENVO:00000447; feature: ENVO:00000209|ENVO:00000569|ENVO:01000036; material: ENVO:00002151; isolation source: viral sequences binned using virsorter ...
GACAGGTCACAGGCCAACTAACGCCCCTCCAATGAGAGACTTTTTATTCGGATGAAGCATAGGCACGGAACAATGGAAGAGTGGGAGATCATTGCGAAGGAATGTATCGCTGACCCCCACTCCAGCAGGAGCGAGTGTCAGTCGGCCTTGATCGGGATCAGCCGCAGCAAGGACGAGTGGCTGAAGAAGCAACTAAAGCTAAGGATGGAAACAGCGTGGAAAGCTCATGTCACTAAATAAATATCCCAAGGAAATTCTGTGGACGGCACAGTACATTATGTCTGTCGTCGGGCGGAAGAAGCTCATCTCTGAAGAACGAGTGTCAGTCATGCGCGACGGCAAGGAAGTCACGTTCGGCAGCATGGACGCCTACTGCAAGGGCCACCTCTTCGACTTGAAGACCGGACAGATACGTGACTACAAGCAGCAGATGGCAGCGTATGCGCTGGGCGTTATGCAGAAGTACGGCGACGAGAAGCTGGAATGTCATCTGGTCTACTCCAGATTTAAGTATGTCAATAAGTTCTCTTTGACCCGTGAAGAAGCCGAGGATATCGTCTTCGGCATCATTGATTCAGTCAACGACCCAACTAGATCACCGTGGCCCTGCGAATACTGCATGTGGTGCGCCCGGAAGAAAACCTGTACAGCGTTGAAACACTTTGCTTACACCATCGGGGGACAGATGTCCGCCATGAAGCACATCAATCTTAGTGAACCCTTGAAGCCCGCCGTCAGTGAACGGTTGCTCGCCATCGTGAGTGCGGTGGAGAACTGGGCAGGGAACATCAAGAACAAGGTAACCAAGGAAAAAGATAATGCCTGAAGATACTACAACAAAACCAATGCTAACCTTCTCGAAGGTTGCAAGAAAAGCATACCTCTACAAGAACGAGAAGAAGCGGGATGGCTCCCGTGACCCTGATTACAAGGGCAAAATGTTTGACCTAGACTTGGCAGAGATCAAGGACATGGCCAACGATGAAGGCCACGTCACACTCTTCCTGTCCGGTTGGATCGAGGAAGACCAGAACGGTACATCCCGTGTCGGCATCGCCGTCCAGAAGGGTGTCGCCGCTCAGGAAGCCCCCGTGGCTGGTGAGGCCGCGCCATTCTAAAGCTGGACTACCCGGCTTTAAACTCCCTCACTCCCGTTTTGGGGTACTGCGTTCCGGGGGTGAGGGAACCTTTCTAAACCGCAACATAAATTTTCACTATGGAATCTGTAAATAATCGTATAGGAAAAGTGGACAGAGCTTACCATCGCATGGCGGTGCTGGCGGCTGCTATAGGGTTCGACGTTAGCGAGGCGGACATCGAGAGCCGCTGTCGCCGGGATCGGGTTGCCCACGCAAGGATGACGGCCTACTGGCTTGTCCGCGAAGGGCTCGGAACATCCTACGAAGTCATCGGGCTAATGTTTGAACGGGATCACGCCGGGATCATGTACGGCGTCAGGAAGATTGAACTCATGCTTGAGCTGGGGTTGACAACCTACAACAACAACTGGGCCAAGGCTATCAAGGAATCCCGCAAACACTTCAACCAGTTTCATAAAGCCAGAGTCGAGGCTGATGTGGAGCGCAAGCTCAAGGAGGCACAGAGTGTCATTGAATCTACCTGACCCAAAGAAGCCCACCTCAGTGTGGGAACTCAAGCAAATCATCGAGCTAATCGACGAGCGCACTGGAGAACTATGCCGTCACCGGGGGGAGAATGCCTGTGGTGATTATATGTGGGACAGCGAGAAGGCCAAGGCCGAGTATTACAAGCTGAAGAAGCAGCGCACTGCAATTCGCAAGAAGATACTCGATGTCAAATTAGATTTATAAAGGTCACGCAGCCCTTCGTTATGGCGGTGGCGTCAACCGTTGGGTCTGGTTCATCCTCCGGGTATTGACTGGAGGCTACGATGATGAACTCCTTGTTGACCTTCATTAAGACTCCCATCGTTATACAGGGACAGGGCTTAACCTTGGACAGCTCACTCTGGACATAACCAGCAGGATCAAGCCACTGCACTTTCACTCTCTTCCCAAGCCATCTCTTCGGGAACCTGTTTTTATACCCTCTCCCAATCATCCTTATACTTCTCCCATTTGCATACCATGATGTTCCCCTTGCCTTTCCCTGCCGGGAAGATGATGGCAGTGAGGGACTTTGACTTTACGATGACCTCGATGGGCACGACGTAGTACCCGTCATGGATTATGTCCTCGAAGTCTTTCGAGAAGGGGGCGTAGAGGATTATGAAGTCGCAGTCGGACTTGTCGTACCCACGCTGTTTGCTCTTACAATGGTGCAAGGCACAGCGATAGCTGCCCCCTTTGTTGATCGTCGCTGACTTAACCTGTATTCGCCTTGAGTCTCCATCCTTCTCTGCGATCAGGTCGTAGGCGTCATCATTGAGTGGCCAACTGACTGTGAAGCCATGCTCAACAAGTTTCCGCGCAACCGCCAGCTCCGCAACGCTGCCTGTGCGTCTTGAGTCTATAACTATTGTCCTCCACCCTATTTCTTATCTTCATCAAAGCCCAGTTTTCTTCTCGTCCAAATTCTCACGATTTCATTCATAACGTCCTTGGTTATTCCATCACCATAGTTCTCCAAGAACCTGCCACTGAACCCTGAGTCAGTCCCGTCAGGGTTCTTCCACTCCGGTAAACTCTCAAGTTTATCAAGGATAAACCCGGCGCGTTGCTCAACCGGGAGCCTCTTGAAAAACGTGAGCTGGGGGCTGATGCCCTTGAGCCTCGTCCATAAGTCGTCCCTAATCCGGTCTTGCATCTCATCATTCTTTACGCTGTCCTTGTGAACCTCCCCGCCTATCCTTGTTGGGAACTTCTCCTTCATTGCGTCCAGCACAGCAAGGTAAGACTCTGATGGCTCATCGCCCGCCTTGCGCCCAGCCTTGAGCATATCCTTCACGAACGCCTTGGCCTCGCGCTTCTGGACTCCTGACTTCGTTTTAGCTATCGTCTTTGCTTTATCCAGAGCATTCCATTCATCCGAGTTCTCGACCCTGCCGTAAGACAGGAACCTAGTTGTAAGCGTCCTGAGTACCGGGTCGTTGAGGATTTCCGGCCTTCCTTCAACCTCTCGCTGAGGAACAAACTGCGTCACTAACCCGGCAGTAGCTCCCTGAATTATGCCCTGAAGTAAAATAGGTGACTTGAACTCGTCGGGGAGCGGAGCCCCAATATCGTCAAGCCATTGGGCCATGCCTATGAAAGCCTTGGGAGTCCTGTCTGTGTACTGTTCCCTTGGAGCCATGTCCGACATCTCGCGACTCATCAAGGCGTGATGCCTGTAAAAGCTGTACCCCTGTTTCGATCCAAATATTTCTGCGTAAGTCTTGGCGATGGGGTGCAGGTTTGACTGAAGGCTCTCCCACCTCTCATCAGCATTGTCTCCCTCTATGTTAAGCGGGGACATGTCCTCCATGAACTCCTTCGCCATTCTCTGGAAAATCTCAGGGTCTTTCTCCATCGCGAAATCAAGCACTCCCTCCGTCTGGGCGGCGAAGAGGCGGATAATCCCCCGCTTCGGAACCTTAACGTAGTCCTGCACCATGATGAGTTTCCCATCCGGCGTTTCAGTCCTGCCCTGCTTGTCCATGCCCTCCCTTTTCCAAGGCAGGAAAACAATAAAGTTGTTTCTCTTCTCCTCGTCCGGTAAATCCTTGTAGTCCTCCGCATAAACCGTCTTGTTCCTAAAATGGTTGTAGACCGTGGGAGCCCCGACAGTAACACCAAGTTTCGCAAAGGCTGCGCCGCTCTTCTTCTTCCCTTCAAAAGCCGCCCTGCTGACATCCCTCAGAGTACCTTGAAGTCTGGCATTGGAGAACAGGAAGAGAGTATTGACCGTCTCCATCCATTCCCCCATCCGGGCAAAGTCAGGTGAACCCATGAACCGCCGTATCTCGGTAATGGCTTCGGGGTTCATCCTTATCAATTCAGCGGCGTCCCCGGCCTGAACCTTCCTGCCGTCCTTTATCACATGGGTCTTGATCGCCCTCTTGACTCCCAATATCTTGAAGCTCTCCTCAATCACCCCGCTAAAGTCGTTGATGCCTCTCCATAATCCGGGCTTCCCGACCTTGTTGAGTTCATTAAACCCCCTCACGGTTTCCTGTTGCTGCAAATCCTTCATTGAAGACCGCAGCACATTCGCGTCCTGAGCCTCCCGGTAAAGTTTGTTCGCCCGTCGGGTCTGGCCGCTCAGGGCAGAGAGGACAGCATGACCGTAATCCCACCCGAAGGTTGCCACTTCAGCCGCAAGCTCCACCCCAGTCCCTCTTCGCCCTGCAGGTATCTTGATGCCATAGTCCGACATGAACGCAGCCGAGTGCATATCCGCAAAGAAGTTCTTAATCTGGAAGGGTACGTTAAGTGCAGTTGCGCCAATTCTGAACAACCTGCCACTGGATGTTATTGCGCTCTTGACAATATCCTCTCCAGCCTTCGGGCCAAGCCCCCTTATTACGCGACCAACATCCTTGCTAACCTCATACCTGACTGGCTCTCCCTCCACCATTATAGTGACATCCATCTTCTCCGGATCTCTCACCGGGACATCTCCTTCAAGTTTACGTGAAAAAGTCTCCTTCGTGTCCAAGTCCAGAATCTTCTTTAAGTCCTGCATCCGGTAATTCTTTTCCGCAGAAAGCGTTGAAGTGAAAACCTTCTCGCGACCCTCCCCAAGGATTGAGGCAAACTTTATGTCATCAAATGCCTCCTCGCTTATCCCTTTGATCCTTTGGGCATAGGCGGCAGTGGAGTCTATGCGTCCACCTAACCCACTTTTCCCCGCTTCATCGAACATCTCCTCATATTGCTTCGAGGTGAACGGTGCGTAAAACCCAGTGTCAGCCTTTATCTTGTCAAAAGACTCCTTCGCCAGCCTACCTGAATCAACCTGACGCTTCAGTGCCGCGCTCAAGTGCTGCTGGTATGCCAGCCCAGCCTCAGCCAAGTCAGCATAACGCTCTTGCCCCATCTTCTTCGCAAAGCCGATAATGTTGCGGTTTACCCTGTCCAATGTGTAATCCCCAACCCGCTTGGTTGGTCTGGCCTTTAATAGTTTAAGCTCTGACTGGAGGTCTTTGAGGTACATCTCCTCCTCCTTTACCCTGAACTCAGCTCCCGCCTCGGCTCTTCTGCTCGTCTCCTTGGGAACCTTCTTTACCCTCTTGATCTCATCCTCAATGGCTACGATTCTGTCTCTGGCACGCTTGTCTGAAAGAAGTCTGTCCTTTGTCCTGTGCCAGAACATATACTGGTTGAAGTCCAGCTCGTTCTCCTTGAAGGATGGCTTCCTGAGAAGCAGCGTCTTTTTCTTGCCCCCCTTGAGGTTGCGTATCCTGTCGGTTACAGCCCGGTCAAAATCAGCCACGTCGCCAGCCGCCTTGCCAAACGAACCTGCAATCGTTTCAAACTTCGCAGCTATGTCATGTATCGGCTTCCTCGTCATGCCAGCGGCAACCCGAATCTTCTCCTCCAGTGCCTTGAGTGGATGAAACTTGCTGACGAACTTTGTCTTCACCCAGTCCGGTGTGTTCTTTGCGCCCTTGAAAAGCTCAATGAGAGACACCTCATCATCCATGAACTTCGCCTCAACCTCCGACAAGTCGTCCACTAGGGTTCCTGACCTTATCGACGTCCTCTGTGCTGCATCCATCAGGGCGTCCTCTGCGATGTCCCCCTTTCCGGGCATACCCTTTACCAGCCTCTGCCAGTAATCCTGCTTCTTCATCCCGGTAGCCAGCGTCTGGCTTATGCGGACGGCTCTTTCCCCATGCTTCTCCAGCTTCGATGGGTCAGAGAATAAATCAAAGTTCTTCAGGAAGAAATCATAGTCAGCCTTTGCTTCCTTGTGCTTCATCTTCCAATGCAACACCTCCCCCCGTGGCTTTCCTTTCGCGCCCTTCAGCTTCTGGGCCTTGAGAATCCTCGACTCCAGAACCTCCATTTGAAGCCCTAAGACTCTAGCAGCTTCCTCCGATGTCTCCTTCAGAACTCCCTTTGGAACCTTCCTTCCAGCAACCCCGCCGAGTAATGCCCCAAACCCCGCAGCATATATGTTCCTGTCCACCACCATGCCGGGGCGCATTGAGAGAGCGTGGCCTTCATCCAGTATGGACTGAAGCTGTTGGCCAACCTCACTGGCTGTGGTGATCTTAGTGCTCTCCTTTAGGGCTGTGGGCAGAATACCTCGCCCAACCTTAACCGTCGGAAGGACAGCACCCAACGTGAACTCCCTGAATTGTTCTCCCGGCGTTGCGTAACCCTGACCGGACAATGGTTTCCCCGCAGAAAACCCAGCCATAGAACCTAGACCCCCTCCGAGAGCCATTCCAGTTCGAACCCCCACTGCTGCCCCCGGAACATTGCCATAGGCTCCGCCGAGAATGCCGCCGACTATCGCTCCGCCAATAGAGCCAGCCATCGGCAATGCCTTTGACCCCCACCCGCGCTGCTCGTCAGCCTTTGCCTCAGCCATCGCGACTCCACCTACGCCGCCTTTCCGAAGGGCTCCCCTCCAGCTTGCCAGCTTGTCCGCAGCCTGTAATTCTCGGTAAAGCGGCAAGGGTCGTGGACGGGGCGCGTCCTCTGCTGCCATCGGCCTCTCGCCGGGGTCAGTCATCCTTTGCGAGAAGACGGGAGGGCCAAGCATTCCCCATGCAGGTTCCCTTCCCCCCAACTCCCTCCTTAGCCTCTCCATCTCGGTCTTGAGAGTCATCTCCTCATCCTCTTCAACTAGGGGAGCAACGGGCATCTGCAACTCCTCCTCAGTGAAGGATGGGTGATCTCTCTGGACGGGGGCACTTGGAGGTTCTCCCTCCTCTATGAACGTGAAAGGCTTACTGGGATCAAATTTAGCCTCCTTCTTCTCCTTCTTCTCCTTCTCGTCCTCTATGAACGTGAAGGGCTTGCTGGGATCAAATTGTACCGGGGGTGGCATCGTTTAATCCTTTTTTACCTTGATCCATGTGCCGTCCTTCTGCTTCTCAAATGTTGATCCACCTTGGTCAATTTGTGCCCCCACCGGGGCACTCTTCATTCTCTCAAGTTTCTCCTCTTGCGTCTCTTCGTCCGGGGGAGTTATTCCCTTCGTGTCCCCGTCAGGCAAATCAGGAACCTTCACTGGAGGTGTTGTTTCCTTCACTGGAGGTGTTGAGGACGAACCTTTGGGATTAAAACGACTACCGAGAAGGAATATATTGCGGAGTAACTCTTCATGTCTAAGGTCTTCCGTCGGCTTTGATTGCCGGTAAATGAAGTCCATCTTCTCCTGAATGCTCTCCCTCTCTACCTTGGGAGTTTTTGGGTCGTCCCTTTGTGTCTTGAGTACCTTCCACTGGCTATATTTGTTCTGCCATTCTGGCTCCCTGTCTGTAACCAGCTTCCCTGCGAAGAACTTCAGGAAGTCCTTGTTGGCAAATGCCTCCTTGTTATTGGCCTTTATGTTTTCGATTAGCTTTCTTGATTCAGGCGTAAAGAACTCTTCCGTCTCAGCCCTGTTGAGAACCCTCTGGTAGCTTTCTATTTCCCTCAGCTCTTCAAGGACATCCGGAACATCCTCTCGGCTCCTTATCCTGTTTCGATATTTGTCAGCCATGTCCTGATGACTTTGCGACCACGGCCCCGGCATCATGGAAGTAACCGAGTCAAAAATCTCATTCTGGACATTGCCAAGAACCTTAATCCTCTCGTCATCCTCTTCTTTTGCTTTCCAGTCCCGGTCAAGGTGAGCAATTTCTCGCGAGAAATCCCACTGCTTTACCATATTGGGACGCCTATGCTCAAAGCCCTTTACTGGCTCAGGCATGGGTATGTTCGTGTAAAGTATTGATGCCTTTGCAGCGTCAGGAATCCGTGACTCTATCATGTCCTGCTGGGCTTGTGCGTCAGCCCCCATGAACGTGTTCCTACTGGACGTAAAGCTGCTTTCCACCCTTGAGCGATACTTGTCAGGGAGGGCGTGCCTCTCCCAGAACTCTTCAGGCAACTTATCAGACATGAGAGCGAGTGACGCAGCCTCCGCTTTTGCGCTTTTGAAATGATCCTCTTCCTCCTTGAGTATTTTTTCTTCATCCCTCTCGGCCTTCTCGCGGGCATACTTCGTAGTAGCAGCAGTTGCCCTGCGGGCTTCCGCCTCTTCCAATATCTTTCTGGCTCGCGCCATCTTAACTCTCTCAAGTAAGTCGATGCGCTGCTGCCGCGTCATTCCCTGTATGATCCCCTTCGGGGCGGGATACTCAGTTGGTGGCTTGAGAATCTGAGCATCCTGCGTCTTCGGGAAGTGAAACTCGTCCGGTTTGAGAAGATAATCTGGACGCATTGGGTCTTTGAGAATCTCAACATCCTGCGTCTCTGGCATGAGGCGGGGGGCGGGCCTTTGCCTAACCTCCATTGGGTCTGTTGGAAACTCCTCCGGTCTTTTTGAAATCTCCTCCTGTGGCTTATCGCGAAGGCTTGGATCATAGGAAATCTCCTCCCCTTTAGTTAGCTTCGGCCCCAAGAGGGGTGTGCGAGCTGCCTCTGGCAAAAGGTCGCGGACAGCCTCCTCGCCCAGCTCAGGGAAGTGAGCCATTATCTTTCCGATGCGCTCCTCCACCTCGCGCTTCTCAAGATACCTCCGCTCTTCCTCTTTCTCCTCTCTCTTGCGCTTGCGGTCAGCCGCTTTCTCAAACGCTGGCGCAAACCCTTTAGCTACTCCTCCCCAAAAATTAGCCATAAATCATTTCTCCTTTATATTTTACCCCCTGCCCAGACCCCAGCAGCGGTTCCCAAGACCTGACCGAACCCGCTGGGCTGCATTGCTGCCTCGGCTTGTGTTCCGAATATATTCGCCTGTGTACCGAAGTTGCTTGCTGCCAGATTCTGCTGTCCCTGCAACATCTGCATCGCATTGGTGGGCTGATATTGCAGCGGCATAAAGTTGGCTTGTGCTGCTTGTTGCGCTCCCGGCAACATTCCAAATTGACTGGCAACCGGAGATAATCCAGAGAAGCTCTGAAGGTTAGCCATCTGCTGCTGCTTCATCTGCTCCTGCGTGCCAGCTTTCTGCATCGCGCTCGTAAAGGATTGCTGTGCAGCCTGATTGCGCTGTGCCATTGCCTGTTGTTGCGCAGCTAAATCCTGCTGTGCAGCCACGTTACGCTGCTGTATGCCCTGCATATCCAGCCCGTATTGTGCCTGTCGGGTTCCTGCCTGTTGACCAAGAGCGGAAAGCAAGCCCTGATACTCGGCTTCCTCCGCTTGATTGCGTTGAGCTAATGCGCTCAACTCATCCTGCCGCTCTCGCATACGCTGCATGGTGTTGGCTTCAAGTCTCTGACCGCCCATGCCAAACTGGCCTGTTCGCGCTTGATTCATCTGCGAAACAATCTGGGCAAGGTTCGCGAACTCCTGCTGCTCGGCTCCGGTACGCTGGGCTATTGCAGAGAGTTGATCTGTGCGCTCTCGTAAAGCTGCTTCATTATCAAATCCTGCCGCCTGAATATCCAACTGGAAGCCTCTCTCCATTGCAGTGTTCTGCTGCTCCAACTGCGTAAGAAGGTTCTGGTATTCCTGCTGTTCGGCTCCTGTGCGTTGCCCAATAGCTGCAAGTTGGTCGGCACGCTCACGCATCTGTTGCTCATTGGCGAATGAGCGTCTCTGCGATTCCAACTCGTACTCCCGTAACCCAGCCTGACGGTTGGCTTCCAAGGTTTGTAATGCTGCCCGATATTCCTGCTCCTCGGCCTGATTGCGTTGACCGATTGCACCAAGTTGATCGGCTCTCTCCTGTAAAGCAGCTTCACGGTCTGCTCCGAGCCTTTGCATTCCCATGCCGAACTCGCCCGTTTCAGCACCAGTACGCTGCTGGATTCCCAGCAACCTGTTCTGTAAATTCTGCTGTGCCACTCTCGCCTGATAGTCACCAGCCGTCTGGCCTGATTGCAGGAATCCCATGAGGTCGCCCATTGCTGCACGTTGGGCGGCATCTTCGGCTTCCTGTACCTGTGCCGCCTCCTCAATCACAGCTCCACCACCAAAGATGTTTCCAAGTCCGGCAGCTCTGCCTCTTGCAAGTCTCCTCGCTCTCTCGCCCATGAGTTGTGCTGTCCTACCTGACTGCGCTCTGTCCAAGAATTGTCTCTCGGCAAACTGCCGTCCTGCGAGGGATTCAGGGTCAATGGGTATTTCGGGAATGTCCTCCGCTGCCAACCTCTCAAGTGTGGGTGCTGCTTCAGCCCTTTCCAGTGCTGCCATCTCACCCGCCCTCTGGATGTCGCCAATTCCTTCTGCGCGTTCCAGCCCGCCAAAGGCAGCTAACCTTTCCAAGTCGCCCATTGCCCCTGCTCTCTCAAGCTCCGGCCCTGCTCCTACCACACCAAATTCAGGTGCAGCTTCCGCCCTGCGTAGAGCAGCCATCTCTCCTGCTCGCTCCAAACCCGGAGCCTCTCCCCGCGACAACTCCTCTAGCGTGGGTTCCCTGCCTAATCTATCTAAATCTCCGAATGCTCCTGCCCGTTCGTATTCCGGTACATCCCCCAGTCCAACTTCAGGCAGGATTGGAGCAATTCCAGCCCTCTCCATTACCGCTGGGTCAACCATCTTCTGGAGTTCAGGTAACTCCGGTAGCTCTCCCGGTTCATATTCCTGCGCCAACTTGCCCAGCATCTCGCGTGCTGCATATCCGGTTTCATCGGATTTCTTGAGCATCTCAACTGCCGTATCAATGAAGCCGTCTTCACCAAGGCCATACTTTCTGGCTTGGCTCAACATATGATCGGCAACTTCGCCTGAAGTTTCCTTCTCAAACTCCCACCGCTTCATGGCGCGGTCTATGTCACCCATGCCAGTGAAGTCCACATCAATGGCTTCATCACGATCAACTTTTGTGCGGGTAGTGGTTCCGTCAGCCGCCTTGTCTATGCGGTAATAATCTCCAACGGGCATGAACTCGCCATCCTTGAGAGTATGACCCAGTAATACTTTATTGGTTGTCGTTATCTCCTGCGATCCTTGCAACGCCAAGCGCGGATCATTAGCAATTGCCTTGCTGACTTCGGAATAGTTTGTCCCTGTCGGGAGATACTCCCCAGTAAAGGTGGTCACAGGCGAGGTTAAGTTGCCGGAGGAATCAAAAACGTCTGACCGGCTCCAGCCATCAGCAATTATCCCCTTCGGCCCCCACCCTTTAACCTCTCTGTCCTCATACTTCGGGACAGCATCATCTGGCGGGACAGCATCCGACTTGGTAAGTTCATAGCGAGTAGAGCTTCCGTCATCATTTGAGATATGCTTGAGCAACGGTTCACCAAACTCCATCGCACGCTGGAGTCTCGCCATATGCTCGGCAGTCTCGGCTGTAGCGTTAGCTATCTCCTGCTGGCTAGGTGGTGTCGGTTGGGCTGGTACGCTCGGTTTTCCCATGATCTATTCCTTGATTAAACGTCTCCGTGCCTTTTCCATAGGCACGCAAATTATCTTGTTATTATGCTTGGGTCGCACCCAAGCCATCGTGTCACAATCCTTTACAGGGCCGTTTATTCCCTCGGTGTAAATCTTCTTCAATGCCCCTGCTGAATTGGCAATCATAGCGTCAACATACAGGACTGCTCCACCTGTGTCACAGTATTCCTCGCGACAGTTCGCCTCGTTATCAACCCGACGCCACAAACAGACACCATCCAACTTACCGCCCTTGACCGACACCAAGTATCTCTTCCTGATAACAAACCACTTCACCCAATCCAACAGTCTTTGCTGCGGCCAATCCTTGCAGTGATCCAAGCGTCTCCTGCATAAATCCGCTATCCAAATTGACATGGCATCCAAGCTGTTCATCGTTCAGGGTCTATTGGTTGTCCAAAGGCACTGGACTGGACTGAATGCAGCGCAAGCCTTCCGCCATCTGCCTTCACTCTAAACTGTAACTGATTAAATCTTCCCTTGCTCAACATATTAAAGCCTTTCCGAATCAGGTTCGTTGAACCGGGAAGCGACAGGCTCCCATCAAGCGTGTTGGCGGAGGAGGAAAGGTCTGTGTAATATTTAATGTCACCCGTAACCGCATCCGCATGGGTGTTGTCCAGATTGAACTGGGTTGAGTACCCGATCTTGTCTCCCCAAGTCTCACCAAAGGTGTATGCGCGGGTCTTGATGAAAGATTCGTAGGTTGAACCGCCATCCTTGTAGTCTGCGATGGTGGTGGAGTCTTCGGGGTTAATATCGTCCCAAGTATAAAGCTCACCGTTCTGCGTAGCTATATTCAGCTTCAGTTCGCCGTCAAATGCGCTTATCACAAAGTCTCTCGCGTCCCATCCAGTCCAGTAACCGCACCAAGCTCCTGCCAAGAGGTTGAAGGTCAACACAGTGTCGGGAGTTGTGGCATCATCCAGCGGGACAGACAGGATGTAGCGATTTCTCCAGTGGATTGCCGTGCAAGTGCTGACAGCAGCCTGATTGATGCGCCCTATGAGGTCGTTTATGTTGCGGCTGATGGGAAGGCTAACATCCGTCTCCGTACCCGCTTGAATTGTCTGCAAGGAGCGAACTCCATCCCGTGAAAGGAAGTAAACATCCGCGCCCACCTGTTGAACAGTGGCATCGGCCACGCAACCCATCCGGTTATTGATTAACTTGATGCTCCACTGCGATACAGGGAGGGTTGGGTCAGCGTTGACCTTGTAAATGCTTCTTTCCTTGAAAACATACAGGTCAAAGTTCTGTCCGGGCATCAGGGCAGTGATGGGGTCACGATCATTCCCCACCCGAAGGTTGTCACCCGCCAAATCCCAAGAATCTCCATCCAAGATTGCGCTGCAATACAGGGTGTCCGAGGGGACTGTCGCATCTGCGCTGGTGGCGAATAATCTGTTCGTGTGGGTGACAATAAATTTAGGTTTGCTTGGAGTTTGAGTGACGTTAGCTGTTCCAACCGCGTCTGTCCCGCCAGTGGGGGCGGCTGTGAAGGTCACAGCGGGTGGGCTGTCCTTGGTATAGCCAGTTCCCTCGTCTGTGATGGTCACGCTCACCACTGAACCATCATAACCGAGAACTGCCGTTCCTGTTGCTGTGTCACCCGATGAAGGGGCGGCAATTGTGACAGTTGGAACGGCAACGTAACCCGCTCCACCTTCTGAAATGGATATGCTGCTTATTTGCCCCGCTGAAATGGCTCCCTCGGTTGGTGGAGCAGCACTGCCGTCCACATAACGCAGTGCATTAGTCCCGTCAGTGTAATACATCCGGTCATTTAGCTGGGCAAACCTCACTGTGGCTCCCGAAGGATAGGTTGCTCCTGTCAGGAACGTGAAGATGCCGGGAGGAGTCAAGACTTTCAGGTTATTCTCGCCATCAGCCAAGATGAAATACTCAATGCTGCCTGTGTCAAAGTAGGAAATGGAAGTTAATGGAGCAGTAAGCCCTCCCCATGTTGCAGCCTCCGCTTCCCAGTTTACATTTACGTCTTCCCAAATTCTGTACCCTTGAGAAAGGCTTGTTCCCCGCCGAGTCACCGCATTGCCGAACTCATCAAGGTCAATGTTCTTGCCTTCAGCATAGGCATTCTCTGGAATCAGGTTTGCGCGGGAAGCACTGGTTTGACCACCCACAAAGCTGTTGTTCCCGTCCAGAATAATCGGGTCATCCAATACTTCATTTGATAAAACAGGCATTAGGCTACAAAATCATCTCTTGACCAGTGATCCACCACAGTCGGGACAATGAAACTTGTCTTGTCCTGCTGTACGTTGTCCAGATCACGGCATATTTGAAGCAGATTGGCTGCTTCCGCAAATTTAGTCTGGGCTTTTTGATATTGCATGGAGCGTTCCAGCATATCGCCCGTGGCATAAGCCAAAAGTGCGTTCGCCGCACCGTTGATGACCGGACTATCCGAGTCACCCATCTCCACGAACTTCAATTTGCCAAGGGCATAGAGTGTTCCAGCTGCTTTAGGAGTGGCAATGGGCTTGATACGGCAATTCCCACTTGCGTCAGGCGGTAATGGCACGAAATTCTGTGGAGTGTCCCTGCGGTCACTGGTGTTGTTCCACATATTCGGGTCTAACTGGAAGAATTGAACCCAACTCCCCCCAACACACTCCAAACCATCTGACTTCCCCGTTTCAGTGAATCGCACAGCAACGATAAAGTCCAGTTTAGGAGCAGACGAGGCTGTCGTGGAGGAAGTTGGGTAATAAAAGATGGATGGGTCATCGGATAAAGTAATGGTTTCGTCCTCTGCCGCAACAGAAGTGGAAACCACACCCATAGAGTTAGTCCAGAGAGAGGCTTGAAACATCATCCGGTAACGATTGTTGATGAACTGCTTGCAAGTCGTCACTGACGCACTGTCAGTGTCGCTCATCTTCGTCGTAATTTGATCTGCAAGTTCAGTTAATGTCATCAGTTACCCCTCTCAATCTCTGCTTCCAGTTCGGCTATGGTATCCAAAGCCTCGGAAACCCATTCAGGAGCCGCCAGTGTCGCCGCCCGAAACTGCGGGTGAGCTATCATCCTCTCCCCGTTGTCCAGACGAGGACTCAAGCACCCCGTCAATAGCAGCACGATTACGATTGCGCTTGTCGCCCAACCTTTCCAGTGCCGCCTTGTCATCCAACTTGTCTCCAATTCTTTCCACGGCTTCCACCAGCTTGGGTAGAGCCGCTAAACCCTTCAACGCCTCCAAGATCATTTCTTGGCTGCATACTCCTTAAAGCAATCCACCAGTCCTTGGCCACCAATGTACGCAGGGACTATTACCATCACCGCGCCAATCAGGTTTTCCGTTACTTCCGGTGACAGGTTAAACCATTCAGTGGCCATGACAGTTAACAAACCGCCAATAGCCATCCACAGTTTCCGTGACTTCAATTTTTCCTTCATTCTTCTTTAGTAAGTTTAATGATTTTAAGGCAACTCCAGATACAGGTGAGTATCAGGAGCAGTATCTTCAGGATAAGCTCAATGTCAGTCAGGGACACGGCAGCGAGAACGCCACCGTTAATCCCGAACATTTTTAGCCATTCGCTTATATCAGTCATGCATCCACCCATTCACCCTGTTATTCGCTCGGTTCCGGTGCTGGTTGTTGCCAGCTAAAGGGCTTCGGAGAAGGGCGCAGCTTTGCAGCTTCAATCTGCTGATCAAGCGTGTCCTTAAACCCGTCTGACTCTGCAACTGCATCCGCAATTTCAATCGCCCATTCCTGTGTAAGGTCTGCGAACGGAATGAATGCAGAAGGATCAGGCGCGGCTAACGTGTGCATAGTGTCAATGTATGCACTGTTCCCGTTCCCATCCGATGCAGTCATGCCGCAAACCAGTTTCACAACCACGTTATCTAGGTTGTCCTCGTCTTTGACCAACGGCTCAAGCCGTGACCAGTTATATGTATTTGCCATAAGATTAGTTTAAGGTTGTGTAATTAACTCGGCTGTAACATCAGCATCAGTTGTTCCCCAGCTTGTTAGCTTGAGAATTGCATATTCAGTGGGGTCAACTCCTGTTGAAGTGATGCTCTGACCCATCTCCTTCCAGCTAGGAGTTGTTGGCGTAAATCCGACAAACCCCCCATCGTTGTTGTAAATCCGTAACTCAACTTCCTTTCCAGCAGAGCGATTGCTAGTTGCCAGCGTGGTACAGGTTCCCGTGACAGTTAATGTCTGTAGCTTTGTGCTGCTGAAATCTATTGTCACCGTTGCCGCTTCAGACAAGGCAGTGACTCCGCTTGAGCCGCCACTGGCAGCTTCCCATGCAATGTTACCCGCACCATCGGAGGTTAGCACATCCCCATCGTCTCCATTACCGCCGCCAATGGTCAGCTTTGAGGCAACGAGATCAATGGAGCCATTTTCATCAATGACCATCCGCTTGGCAGTCGTGTTGTTTGTGGCGAACGCAAGTGGCAGATTGTTTGCCGAACGCAACACTGAATGCGTAGCTTCCGAACCGTCGGCCTCGTAACCAAGCACAGCCGTGTGACCCGTTGCAGAACAATTAACCCCGATTACGTCAACAAATCCTTCGGTGACGGTTGAATCAATGGCGGTTAGTTTGTGGGAAGGCGTTCCACCGATGCCTACGTTGCCAGCCGAGAGTTTCAGCGTGTGTGCTGTCGCGTCTGCTTGCGCTATCGTCATCACATCTGCACCGTTAACATTGAATATCATACTCCCGCCGGAAATATCACCGCCGTAGAGTCTAAGCTGCCCGCCGTTAGTGGCGTGTTCATTACCGTAAACCCGCACAAAAGCACCCCGCGAAACTCCAGCAGCACCACCACCCGTTAAAGTCAGTCCGCTATTATCACTCCCATCTGATGTGGGTACGCTTATTGTGTTGTCACCGCCGATTGTCAGGCTTGTGTTGGGGCTGGTGGTTCCGATGCCAACGTTGCCGTCACCCTTTACAAATATGCCGGACGTTATGTCAGTGTCATCCCCCGGCCCCAGTACAAGGTAATTATTTGTCGTGCCTACCCACTTCTCACCAACAACAAAATTAGTCCCACCACTATCAAATTTAATATATGGATCACCGCCTCCATTTGCCACAGTCCTAACTTCAATATAACAGTTGGTGTCTGTTACGGTTTCCCTCACTGAGAGCTTGCCGTTCGGAACTGTGGTTCCGATGCCGACGTTGCCAGATGAGTCAACTATAACCCTGTCGGTAGCTGCGGTTTGAATGCGAAAAGAATCCGCAACACAGCCGATCCTCGTGTTATACCAATTAGTGCTGGCGTTATCTTTAAACGAGACGTAAGCACCGGAGTCTGTACTTTCAGCCGTTAGCGAAACATCGTCACCAGCAGAATTTATATGAACTCTTGCCCCTGATGAAGACGTCGTTCCGATGCCGACGTTGCCAGATGTATCAATATACACCCTGTCCACTCCGGCTGTTCCAAGATTCAGCGAGGAACCCGTACCCCTAGCGTGTAACTTGCCGACGCCAGCGTCATTAATCCACATCCCGATTCCGTCAGTGTCGGTGGTGGAATACGTGTCGTTGCCGACCATTAGTGAATATGGGCTGTCATCGTCTGCCGTTACCTTGAGGAGAACGCTATCACTCGTGCCTCCATCTTCAATTTCAAGTCTTGCGTTGGGGCTGGCGGTTCCGATGCCCAACCTGAAATTCGTCGCATCCCAGAAAAGTTTATCGTTGTCCTGCGACAACTGGTTGGACGAGTTCACGAACAGGACTGACCCTGCTGTACTGCTTCCAATTGTGGTGTTGTCTATGGTTACTGTGGCAGTCGCAGTTTGCCATGAACAGGTTCCGTCGCCGTCTTCCCTTAAAAACTTTGTGCCTCCGGTTTCTCCCGTGGACTTTACCTCTGTGCCTTCAAGATCAATGTAAGTCCCGTCAACCGCAGTTCCCTGCCAGACACCAGTGCCAATCGTTCCAAGAGCCGTGATCTGGGTTTGGGATGCCTCCACATTCAGCGTGACAGTTCCCGATGTTCCGCCACCGGACAATCCTGTGCCAGCCGTTACCCCCGTAATATCGCCTGTCTCCGGTGTGTACCATTCCAAGGTTCCCGAACCATCAGAAGTTCTCAACGCCTGACCACTGCCACCAACAGCAGCAGGAACCGTGAGCGTGTAAGTCGTAACAGTTGCCGGGGTTCCAATCCCAAAGTATTCGCCGCCAGCATCATCTTCCAGTCGCAAGTCACCTGACATCGTGGTGATGCCAGCAACATTCAGTGTTCCAGTGGACTTGATTCCTGCTGTGCTTACCTGAAGAGCAAAGGTGTTTCCCGCATTGCCGTCAGTCAACGCAACCAATGTTGACCCGTCACCACCACCCGATGGCAGTGCAAGGAGTTGGTCATACGAACTCGCAATAGTACTTCCCGTTAAATCAGCCATCTAAATCCCCCATGCTCTTTTAATCTGTTTGGTGGAGAAGAGGGACTTCTTCAGGAACCTTGATCCCTCATTGCACTCCAACTTGTAATACCCGTCCTTAACCTGATCCTTCTGCGGAGGTAACCCAACAGCAACACCTGTCATCGCAAACCCCTGTGGGGCTGTTACCTTGGTGTAGACAACACCATCCACCTTAACGGTTTTCCGATTCCTCGGAACAAGCCGCTCGATGGTGTCGCCCTCGCTGTTCTCGAACTCGAAGAGAGGCATTACAGCCCCATCTCCTCATCCTGCGCCGCTGCCGCTGCCATAAGCTCTTCTTCCATGCCAGCCATCTCGTCCATCTCAGCAGCTTCTTCATCAAGTTCAGCTTCTGCCTCAACATACTCAATAGGCTGACCGCCAGCGGTCGTAAGTTCAACGTGCGCTGTCCCGTCCTCGTTAATCCCAACGACTTCACCTTCAACCGTTTCGAGAACTACAACGTCCCCAACTTCCGGGGCGACTTCCGCGCCGTCTTCCAGCTCAGACACTAATGCGTCCAGTGGTAATTTAATCATTTCGCAACCTTTGTCTTGTTTATCTGAATCACCGTGGTGAGGGGGTTTCCCCCCTCCCACGGATATAATAAGGGTTAATCCACCTTTAGGTTTCATAACTTGATTTTACTTTACGCAGTCGAAGCTGTCTTGCTTCGCATGATAACGTAGTAGTTCGTGTTCTGCCTCAGAGCAGTCCAGAAAACCTTGAAACCAGCAGTAATCAGCATGTTAAGAGGATCGCTCTTATCGGCTGCATCTGTGATTATGATTTTCGGGCTGAACGGAGACTGACTACTCAGTTCCGGTATTCCGTATGCTCCGTCACCCAAGAACAGGGAGACATGAACGTCCTTCGTATTTCCGGTTCCACCACCAGCCGCAGCATCATAGATGAAGCGGTCAGCGTCAGTTCCAAGTGCGTCAGCAGTAATGAAGGCGTTCGTTGTAGTCACGAATTTCGCTCCGTACAAACGTCCCACTTCGCCCTTGTACAACTCTTCTACATTGCTGTATTGAGCTGCATTGAGCCATTCATTTACCTGCATAACGTCACTCAATACTTGAGGACTGCAAACGGCGGCATAGTTGCCACCCTTGGTTGGTTGTGCGCGGTTAACCTTTAGCTGGGTAACAGCATTCAGAACAGCCGCAGCGTCCAGCGTATTGCCGCTGGTGGTAGACTCGAAGGTCGAGTATTCCGTTGATCCGGTTGTTTGCTTCGTGCCGTCCGCATAGATTTCAGTGAGTGAATCACCGTTATCAAGGTTCACCGATGGGTCAGCGTTATATCCGCCTTCCATCGCAGTCGCACCTGAGTTCACGTTATCGCCCACATTGGAACCAACCAATATGTTGCGCGTGATGTTGTCCATGTCGATGGCGGCATCCTGTCCGTTAATCTTGACGCTCTGTTGCAGCGAATTAAATAAATCCGTTGCATTTAGAACATCCGATAACTTGACGATCTGGCCACGTTGAATCAGCGTCTTGCTGATCTTGGTCAACGCAATCGACCTTTCACCCACAGTCGAAGTATCACCTTCAGTGAGTGTGTTAATGTCTGTCGCCTTGGGAGTATCCCAACGAAACATGGAGATGGCTTTATGACCCGACTTCGGTGGAAGTGGAGTCTTTGAGCCGAACTGATCCAGTACCAGTGCTTGTACAGCGTAGGTCAGTAATTTCTTACTGAAGTAATTTTGATACTGGTTGGATAGTGTAGCACTTGTATTCGTTGCCATAACTAATTATTCCTTCCGTCAGTATCCAGACTGACCACAACTATGAAACCGGATTACATCTCGTTATCAAGGTGCATGGCGGCATCAAGCAGGTATTGCTCCTGCGCCTCCATGTCCATATCCTCAAAACTTCTTGCTCCATCCAATTTCTCTGCCGTGAATCCGCCTTGTACCGACGTTTTCTTTTCCAGTTTATTATATTTTTTCTGTAGCTCATCGAACTTAGCAGCAGCCTCCTTGGTGTTGCCCGACTCTAAAGCCAGCTTTGCCATCTGTACTGACAAGTCCAACCCATCAGGGCCGGAAGTCAGTGACGGAAATTGCTGAAGCAAAGACATCGCCTTCTGGGTTATGGGTTTGTTGTTGTCTCTCAAGTCCGGGTTGTTCGCCATCAATTCTTGACGCTTCGCTTCCCAAGCCTGATCGCGCTCGGCTTTGAAGGAGTTGATCTTTGCCTGTTCGCTCGCCGCTTTAAGCTCTTCAGCTTGCTTGCGAGCGTCCTTGGCGCGACCCGTGTCTCCCTCTTCTTCGAGCCTTACAGCCGCATCCTCATAATCCTCGGCAGTAAACCCGTCCTCATCACGATACCCATTTTGTGCAGCTAGTTGCTGGCGTTGGATTTCCAACTCCTGCATCTGCTTCTTTAAAAAGGCAGCGTCCTGCTTGTTCTGTTCCTTGGCCTCGTTTACACCAGCCCAAGTCTTGTTCAAGCGAGCCTGATTCTTGGCATACTTGCTCTGCTTTTTCTCGTCGGCAACCTCTTCAGGCTGCTCCTCTGTCAATGAACTACTGTTTCCAGTGTCTTGATCCGGAGGTGGCGATTCCTCGACTTCCTCTTGTTGCGGCTCCGGTGGAGTCTCCTCCGTTTCCGGTTCCGGTTCGGGAAGTATTTCTACTTCCGGTTGTTCCCCCGCTTCAACAGAAGCATCATACTCCTGTGCAGCGGCCAACAGTTGGTCGGCGGTTATATCGCCAGTTTCCTCTGCCATCAAACACTCCTTTGTTTTTGAATGCTGTCCTCGTCCTGCCCCCGCATCCAAAGGGGCAAGCCGTGCTGTGGGGTCTTAACTCAACGGACGCTCGACCCCAAACGCATCCGTTGTAAATTCTTCCATTGGCTCTACTTCCCGTGCCAATGCTTCCAGTGTATGCACTGCCGTTCTCATCCCATTGGCATATCCAGCTTCTATTTGCAAGTTCTTTTTATCGCACTGCATAACTACGTGGGAGTTTTGCCGTAAAACCATGTTCAATAATATGGCCCTGAGCTTTGTCCCCGATGTTCCAGTAAGGAATTGTCTCAGCGCATTTGCGTCTGAAGTGTCCCAACCGGGGTCTTCCACCCAAGGGAGTGTACTAGATAGACGCCAAGCGATGCTAATAAACTTAAAGAATCTCATTAAAAGTCTCCCTGCTGCACCACTGCTTCCGTCTCCTCAATGGCTTGAGCTTCCGGTTCGGGAACCTGTCCGGTCATCGCTTGAATCTCCATCTGGTTCTGTTCCTCCTTACTCGGCATGAAACCAAGCTGCACAAGATACTCCTCAACATCCTTCCGCAATGCTCTCGCGTTATTGGTGTCCAGTTCCTCGTAGGCATTTAGGAGTTCGCCCAGTCTTGAGCTGATGGCTTGCTGCCCTTGTGGGCTAACCTGCATACCACTCTGTCTGGACTTCTCAAGGAACTGCATAATCACCCCGATCCTTACCCGATAATCCTGTCCACCTTCCAGCGGAATCATCTCGCCAATCAACAGCGCAGGAATAATCTTCTTCTCATCAGAAACCTCGTTGCCCTCCTTCTCGTTCGGGTCTTGCACCAACCTCGGAATCAGGGACGGGTCTTCCAGTTCAAGAATGCTCTTGTCCAGCTCAACCTGATTGATCCAAGGCGAGTTCATAAAAAGCTCCTTCCTTTGCACAGCCTTGTTCAGCAGCATCGCCTTGCTAATCATGTCCATGCCGCCACGAGGCTCAATCTGGTACTCGTCATGCAACGCAACCGGATCAACCGTTAAGCTGTCCTCAAGGAAACGATACTGTAAATCCTCTCCATCAAACTGAACCAGAAGCTCCCATGCCTGACGGTATAACGTCCCCAATGCCTGACGGAAAAGTCGCAACCGCAAATCCATGTTTTGCTGTGCTTGGGCATTTATGGACTCAATCTCGGTGGCCGTCCTGCGGTCACTCGAACTCATCATCTGGTTGATGCCGTAATCCGGAACCGTAACACGGTTCTCCGCTACTGACTGCGTTAACTGCAATTCCTTGTCAAAGTCTATCGGAGGTTGCGGCATGGCTACGGGCGCAATTCCGAAAGGTAAAATCTGTCCGGGCTTCATTCTCAGGTTGACTGAGTTTGGTAAATCCCGTTCCGCCCTGAAGAGCGGCTGGTTGAAGAGCGTTCCGCAATCCATACGCTCGTTCCAAACCTTGTTCAAGCTCGCCTCAAATGCACCAAGCATCTCGCACACGCCACGGGGGCTGTACCATCCGCCATCCGTGATCTCGTACTCACACGAAACAAATGGAGGTTGACCATGATCGTAGGGAACCTCCATCGTGTCACGCAACTTGATGTCCGGTGACTGCGGGGAGAAAGTTTCAACCTCCCATGTTCCATCCTTTTCTTTCCGGTTATAAACTTCCCAGACAATCACCTGATCCTTGTCAGGACTGTACGTCAATCCCTCACGTATCTCGCGCTTGTTGCGTAGGTCATTACTAATGCCCTCGTCCTCTGACATCCCACCGCGAATCTGGTCAACGATCTTCTTCGAGTCCTTGTAAATTCCAGCACGCTTATAGGCTGCGAGGCTCATGGGCAGGACATGAGTAAACCTGTCCGCGCTATCCATGCCTTTTGTCCAAGGCGGAACGATGACGTACATCGGGTCAACCGCCTGAAACTCAACACGCTTCTTGTCCGGGTTCCAAAACACCTTCATCACACCGCGCCCACCCATAAGCATATGGTCGATCCAACTCATCACCTCCGGTGCGTAGTTGCTCTTCTCATGTAGCTTGTAGGAAAACCATTGCTCCGCAGCCGAGGTAAAACCTGCAAGCTGGGAGCGCATGGGTACGAACGTAGCCAACACCTCAAGACCCATCGCTTGCTGAAAGAAACCCGGTTTCAGCTTGTTGATGGTTGTGTCTATGAGGGGGAAGTGTGTATCAGCAGCATTCGGCCACGGCTTATGTTTCCGCCGCAATCCGTTATTCCGCATCTGATACCACAAGCCCTGCCGCGTCTCCCATTGGACACGCGACTTGATGTCGTCCAGTACCTCGGTGTAAAGCTCTTCGCTCATTTACGTAATCCATACTTCTTGCCGCCCGCTGCCTTGCGTGGGGCAGATGCCATCTTGCGGCGACCAGCCTTGGTAACTTTACGCTTTAGGCTTTTACGCGCTCCGCGTCTTGCTCCGAGTGATTCGTCTTGCCGTGCCTTGTATCCCTGCTTTTTTGCTGCCATTGGTTTTACCTTTTGTTGATGTTGATTCCTGTTCCCATTTTTTTGCCATTGCTGGCTTGTTAGCGTGCATCCACCTTCTCTGCTTCTTACTCTTAAACGGCATTATCTGCCCCTTCCACGGTTTCGACCACGCGGGGCAACTTTCCCTGCTTTAAGGTCTTCCTTGGTTGGCACAGTAAATCCTTGTGGCGTGACTTCTCCCGCCTTGGTCTTTGGTTGCTTCTCCTTCTTTGCCATTATCTGTCCTCCCAGTCAGGGAACTCGTTCGGGTAAGGATGCCTGACTCCCATCCCCATCCATGCAACCCTCATCAACATCTCCGCACTCAATGCGTGACCAATGCACCCATCACATATGACGCCGCTGGTCGCCCGATCTTCAGCAACAATGGAACCCAACTCATCACAGATGGAACACTCCGTCAACCGTGAATCGGTTGGGCCAATACTTGATTTCGCAATTGCAACCGCCATATCAATATCCCATGAACATCCCCTGCGGCAGGGCGTCCTGCTCAAAATTCCTCTGGGCGTCCTCCATGATGTCGTCAAGCGAGGGACGGGTAATGGCGTTGAAATGCTCCCAGCTTCCCCCGATGCCGCCCCCACAAGCAATGCAACCCATCACCGCGTCCGCCCTGTCGGGGCTGTCCAAACCTCTCGCCTTCATGGAGTCCTTACGCTCCAACCCTAACTTACCCGTTCGGCTAACCTCCGCACGCCTTGTCACCATCTGCTGGTGTAACATCTGGTCGTCCGGTAAAATTATCTCACGCTTCTCTACAACCCGTGCAGCCGTGTGCCACATCTCCGCACTCCGGTTCGCGTAGCGGTCATCAAACGGCTTCGCACCGAAGTTAACCCTGTGTATGTCATACCCCGCATCCATCAACGCATCGCACAATGGCAAACCCAGTCCCCCTTCATCAGCATAAATCTCGTCCTGAGTCAAGTTATGTTTTTTGATTAAATTGATTATCTTGCCGATAGTGGTGTTCGTATTCTTCTCCCGCCAGCAAACCATGTCCATGATCTTGTTGCCTTGGCGCATGGCAAACACACATTCATCACCGCCAGCAGCAAAGTCTATGAAGGCAACACGCATACCCAGTTCCAGCTCAGGCGGGTTCTGCAAACACTCCTCCAAACTCTTCAGGTTCAAGACCAACCCGTCCGCACTGTCATCAACGAACTCACCGTAGATCATTGACCGCACCAAGGGACTGTTCTCACCGTACAACTCTATCTGCGATTCAATCCATTCCTTTGTCAGGTGTGGACAGTCATAAGCCGTAACAGTGTGGCACTTCCAAAACTTCCGCTTCTTGGTAAACGATTCGTAGAACTCGCCAGCAGACGCGCCGGGACTTGACATCACCAGCAGTCGGCTCGGCTGACATCTGGCTATGGCTGTGAAGATGGAATCTGGGACGGTCTTCGCCTCATCAACGATCATCAACAGATTCTCCGTTGGCCCCTGCCTGTGCCAACCCTCGAACTTTCCGGGGTCGTTCGTGCTAAACCCAATCGCCCTTGACCCGTTCGCGTAATGCAGTTCATTACTCGTAATCCTCCATCCCTGTCCCAAACCCCCAACAAACTTTCTCAACGTAGGCCAGAGCTGCCCCTCGACCTGACGCCAGACACCCGCAGTCGTCACAACCAGACTATCCGGAAATCTAACCATGTGCCACAGGATCGCACTCGCCGCAACCACACTCGTCTTGCCACTGCCGTTGGCGGCTTTTAAGGCAACGCGACTCTCCTTCTCATTCAAGTCCGTCAACACCTTGCGTTGCCAATCATAAGCATTTAGCTGGATGAAGGTCTTGGGAAAGTTTTCGAGTAGGCTGGCTTCCTCCAGTGCGTCGTGATCTTTCGCGATGCGCTCAAGTGCCGCCCGCGATTTCCTTTCATTGGGTGAAAGTATCAGGGAAGGTGTAGGAGCCTTCTTGACCTTCGTGGTCGGCAAAACCACGTCGAACTTCCCAGCTTTTGGCTTGGGGCCAGTCCGCTTTATCTTGGGCTGCTTCTTCAGCAGCTTCAGCTTCTTCTCCTTGTCACTCACAACTCACTTCGCCCTGCGTCTCAATCCAGACGTGTGCCCCGCAACTCAGCGGTTTATCAGGTCGATACACCACACGGCTCGGCCCGTCAATCTTAACCGAGTGCGCGTAGACATTCGTCTTATAGGTCTTGACCGTCAAAACCGGGTCATTGCTCCCAGTTTTGCGGTTGGCCTTGATGATGTGCTGGTTGACGTGAATGACCGTCTTCACTAGTTGCGCTGCTTAACGCGCTCTGGAATCGAAGACAACTGCGATAGCAACTCTGGTGAGATAGTGCTTTTCGCGGGTGAAGTACCGCTTGCCGCTGCCTTCGGACTCCAGTGCGGGAACCTAGACTGGAGAAAAGCCAATGCCAACTTTCCGTCCCGACTGTCCATTATCTTCCTCACCAGTGCCTCCTCAGCTTGAGCCTGTGCCGCCAACACCTGCGCGTTTAACTTCGGCTTCTCCTTCCGAAGCCCATCCAACCTGCGCGGTGATATTCCACAAGCCCCACAAGCCGCCGTCAGGCTCAACCCCAACGACAGCTTCTCCAAGAACATCTTCAAGGTGTCCCCGGTCAAACTCTTCTTGACGGATATGTCAGCCATTGCCGAAAGATACCACAAGTTGAAAACCTGTCCAGTATTTTACGGGGGGTGTATTAACACGATATGCGCGAGGGGTGGTGGCCCCCTCCGTGGTCAAGTTTTCCCGTGCCCCGCTCGCGCACGCGCACGCGCCCGCCCGCCGCGCAGCATAATGAGACCCGCGCCCACGCCCGGCCGCGCCCGGCCGCGCCCGCCAAACCAGTTCACCGCCCCGCTTGAAAAATGCCGGGGGGAATATAAAAGAGCCCCCTGCCCAAGCCCAAATTGCCCCGCTCTTAATAGGGCCCGGATACCACTCGCCCCGCTTGCCCCGCTTTGCCCCCGGCAAAACCGAATCGCCTTAGCGCGTTTACCCCATACCATTACAGCGCACGGATTTACGATGCGTCAGGGCGCAACGTCGCTCCAGCAATGGCCTATTGCGCTTTTCATCCAATGCCCCCGGCAACGCCCGAAATCCTGCTAGCATCTACCATGCCAAGTGCTACCATTCACGGTATATTTATTTTAGCCTACTTATTCACAATCGCTTGACTAACCCAAGGGGCATGGTATTGTTGGGCAACATGAAAAACGAAACAGCCGTAACAAACGAAACCAAACTCAACGCCGTCGCTTATTGCGCCGGGGCAATTGCTCACACTCCCGCCGCATTCTGGCCCGAGACATTCATCAAGCAATGGAAGCCAATTAAGGAACTGCTCCGCCAATCTGAAAAAGACTGCTCAACGTCCTATTACAAGGGGCAATTAGATTACCATAATTTGGCAATCATTCCGCACGGCCTTATGAATCGCGGCGAAAATCCAACCACGTTTATTGACAGGGTACGCGAGGAACAGTCCGAACTGAAAAAGCTCCGGGCAAAAGTGAAACGCCTAGAAAAAGCACTGGCAAACTAACCCAAAACCCAAAACAGAAACCAAGCAATATGAAAACCGAAACAGCAGCAATAATCGAGCCCACATTTACCCGCAACGAATATAACGTAATTGTCAATGACACGGGCGCAGTCGGAGTTTGCTGGGAGCAGTTACAATTCCCCGCAAACTACCGCGAAAGCAAATTCGCCGGGCGCACGCTCTATGCCGTTAGTTTACATGATGCCGGGGAAACGGTGCATTTCCTTGACGGTGAAGTTACCAGAATTTCGCGCAAGCAATTCCATGAGATTCTTGACCTTGAAGCAAATGCCAAGCGCAAAACACTAGGATAAAATAATCCAAACCGGGGGCGGGCAACCGCCCCCACAATTTAAATCCAAAAAGAAATAGCAACATGACTAGCCAAACATATCAGAAGCACCAAACTTTATGGCAATGTTTTGACAAGTTCAAAACGGAGCTTGAAAATTCACAATACCACTCGCCAGAATTTGACACATATTTGCACACTGGCGGCATTGCCTACGGCCAGAAATGGCAACGGTCTTTTGAACTAATAACGGCCAAAGGAAACAAAGCCAAAAAATATTTCCATGCCTTTGTTGAGCGGGGAAACGACGGCCTTTATTCAGTGAATTTTTACACCCTCTAAATCCAAAAATCCAAACAGAAATAGCAACATGAAAAAAACAGTACACGACATAATCACAGAGCAACTTATTACAATGCTTGAATCGGGCACGGCCCCTTGGCGCAAACCTTGGGCGGGCGCGGCTGGCGGCTTTGCCCTTAACATGAAAAGCAAGAAACAATACCGGGGCATCAATCAATTCATGCTCGCATTCTCGCAGTACGCATCGCCGTATTGGCTAACATTCAACCAAGCAAAAGAGCTTGGCGGATCAATCCGCAAGGGCGAGAAATCCACGCCCGTAGTTTTCTTCTCATGGATTTACAAAGATGCCAATGGCAAGCGCGTAAAGACCGAGAAACAATCGGAAAGCAAAGCGGGATTTTACCGCTATTACCGCGTATTTAATATTGAACAATGCGAGGGCATAGAAAACCCGGCAGCACCGGAGCCAGTGCGCGAGCATGAACCAATTCGCGAGGCTGAATTAGTCGCGGACAATATGCCGCAACGCCCTGAGATTGAACACGGCGGCGGACGCGCTTGCTATATGCCAACGGCGGACAAGGTGAAAATGCCTGAGCCTGAGTTTTTCAGCAAGGGCGAGGAATATTACAGTACCTTATTCCATGAGCTTGGGCACGCTACCGGGCATAGCTCGCGGCTCAATCGCAAGGGCATTACGAAATCTGAAATCCGATTTGGCGACTCAGATTATAGCCGCGAGGAATTAGTCGCGGAAATGACGGCGGCTTTCCTTTGCGGGCATAGCGGGATTGAAACGGCAACGCTAGAAAACTCTGCCGCATACCTCGCGAACTGGATTGAAGCACTAAAGGGTGACAGCAAGCTGGCAATCACCGCCGGGGCGCAAGCTCAGAAAGCTGCGGATTTTATCCTAAACGTAAAGCACGACTAGTGTTAGCAGTTCACGACGCGCCCTGCGGGGCGCGTCCTAACTGCTCGCACGATGCGAGACAGTAAACCGAAAGTAAACAGCATGGATAAAATAAGCAAAATAAAAACAGCCCACCACAGATTCAAGGTCTACGGGTACACTGGGGGCGATTGCTGCGGGGGTTTTCCCGCGCACGATGGATATGTTACCAAGGGAGAAGCGCAGAAAATCCGCGCCACGCTTTGCTTGCGGGGATTTAGGTTTGAAGGGGGCGGCGGTTGGCGGGGGTGGATTGAAGAATTTCCACCACTACCAACAACAAAAGCCCGTTAAGGCGGGCAAGAAACAGCAACGTAAACAACCCGCCAAACCCAATGGGCCGAGCGGGTAGAGAATACCAAGACAACGAAATAAGGAACAGCATAAAATGAAAACAACTGACATCGGAGTAGGGCAGGAAATGCGAATCCGCTTTCCATCATTAAACAAAAACCATCTGCTCAAGGACAATGACGACGAGATTGCCAAGGGATGGAATACGGAAAAATGTGTGGTAAAAAAGCACATCCATCTTTCCGCCAAGGAATGGAATGAAATCACCGAGAGCTTATTAACTAATCGCACTGAGCTATGGGAGGAAATCGGCGGTGCATATTCAGACGATGAACGACTGGACGGGGCAACTATGGAGGAGCTATTCAGCAACCCTGAGCTGATGAAAATATTCAGGGCGACATACGTCACCAATGTTGTGCGCGTATCTATTGAACCGGAAATTGAAAAGCTAATTAACCATGACGACGTTTATATTATGCCGTTCTTTGTGAACACTGAGGGCTATGGATATGCGCGATATGTAGGGAGGGCAGTATAATGATTAACAAATATTTAAACAGTGTCATTGCTGAAATACGGGGCGACACTAAGAAACTGCAAGCCCTTTGGATGTACACAATGTGCAGCGGGGGGACGTACTACACTCAAGCCTACAAGATAGGGTTAGGAGAGAGGAACCACCGCAACTATAAGGCCTTTGTAGAGTGGGAGGACTTGATGGGCGAGATTGATTACCGTGACGGGGACGGGGAGTTTACAGACTTCGACCCATACCCATCGACTGAGCTTAAAGAGTTGGTGCTGCAAATGCGGGACGACATTAAGCGAGCAGTTGAAAGGGATAAGGCAGAAGGAAACTTCGAGGCCACCTATATGTGAATAACTTTATCTTGTAAAGCCAAGCCGCTTGGCGTATAAGTTTAACCAGTGCGACACAACTAAATAAGAAACAAGCAACATGAAACTAAAAAAAGAAACAATCGAACTATTAGAATCAGCCTTGTCCGGTGAACTGGACAAGATCAAACAGCGCGGCGGAGACTATCCCGCCTATCATTCAGTGCGGGCAATCGCCAAGCGCATTGGGGAGGTCATACACTGGAACGGTCAACCCGAGTGTGAACAGTTCAAGACAATCATGAACGGCTGCGTAGCCATACGCAACGAGCATCAGCACAATGAGGAGGGCGAATAATGACAACCAAAGAAACAAAGAAAGAGGTATTGCGTGGAAAATTCACCGCATATTATTACGAATACCCAACCGGGCAGAACAATAGGTTCGGCTCAGGGGGGTGGAGTCGAGGGGCAAAGAGTCGGCCAATGCCAAGACTCGTTGTCAGGGAGCCGAAGTGCATCGAGATTAAAGGCAAGTCCGCCTATCTTGATGGCGAACGCAAGCTAAAGGTGACGATTGTCAGAAACACAACGGGCGAAGTGATGCGCGAAGACTACGATATTTCGCGCATCATTGAGGACTCACTCCCGACCCCGCTAAAGCGGGTGACAGCAACATGAAACATCTAGCGTTAATCATAACGGGCGCAGCCATGACGGTGAGCGCGGAACCATTGCCGCCGAAAGAGATAACGTCTCGGCAAATGTGTACGAGTGTTCTAGTCCTAGAAGCAGGAGGTGAGGGCCGGGTAGGATTACAAGCCGTATGGGAAGTAGTCTGGCAACGGGCGAAGCTGCGAAAGCTGACGCCGCTTGGCGTCGTGACGCAGCGCAAGCAGTTTAGCTGCCTCAACAACATAACACCGGGGCGGGCGATAGCGACGGCCCAACGTCATCCAATGTGGAGGCACGCGTGGGGCATTGTATCAGCACCGCCAGTGACACGGCTCACCGGGAATGCAGATCACTACCACGCCACAACAATACGTGCGCCCTATTGGGCGGACAAGGCGAAGAAGACAGTCACCATCGGACGGCACACGTTCTACAAACTAGGAAACTAAAATGAAATGTCCACATTGCAATCAAGATATAGGACTCTTTGCTGATGCTGGCCGCATTGGCGGGTCAGCAAAGAGTGAAGCAAAGTCTAAGGCGTCCCGGTTAAACGGGCGGCTCGGCGGTAGACCAAAGGCAGTTAAGGATGAACAAGAGCAGGGACAAAGCGACTGTGAATAACTTTCACTAGACAAGCTAACCCGCTTGGTATATAAGTTGGGCGACGTTACGCAACAACGCCGTGACGCGAAAGCGAAAGTAAACAAACGCAGATAGGGTAAACGGTTCTGGTAGGTGATCAATGTATCTACCCGCACCCCATATCAGTCGAGTGGTCGCAGACACAGAAGCTGGTAAGACGTTGGGGAGTATTTACATCAGAAGCAGTCAACAAAAGGAACAGCAATGCACATCACAATAGACAGTCACGACGTAATGGAGGCCATTGAAGAGTGGCTTCAAAGGAAATACAACACCAACCTAAACCTTGGCTTACACTGTATATGCGAGGGCGGAGCATGGCGGGGAGAGAAGCGGCCCAACTTGGGCGACATCCCAACCATACATTACCAGCAATATGAGCAGGTATATAAGCGGCACAAGAACGGCAAGGTAATGAAAGCCAAAGACGGCAGTTGGATTCTCGATGAGAAGAAGTCCGGTTGGCGGAAGGGCGAAATCCCATTCAACGATGAAGCCGGGATCAGTATGTTCTTTGAACCCAAGGCAAACGAAAAGGATTAAGCACTATGATTAACGCTGAAGAATACTGGCTAGAGGTACACTCCTACGAGCAACAGTGGAAAGACCTTAACGCTGCCAAGCGGAGGATTCTCTGCCTAGAGGCAGAGAATCGGCAGTTGAAGGAATTAGTCAAGCTCTTGTCTACGCTCAAGAGGTCAAGCGAAGGGTCTAATGAATCGTAATCCATATAGAGACCCCTCCTTAAACCCAAGGAATCTAATTATTGGATCATTGAGGATTGGGAAGTGGGGAGGGGCGAGTCTTATAAATATTGGGCACTGCTGATTAGGCTACCTGACGTTTACCTCATCTGTAAATCAGATTACAGGGTCAGCGAAGGGCACGACAAGATAAATTTGTTCACATCTATTCACAATGCCGAGGTTCCAGTAAAGAAAGTTACTAACACATGAAACATTTACAGATACATTGGCCGCAAGATATGCGGGAGGAGACACAAGATCGTCGAGAGTTTAGCCACTGGTGTGAAGCCGCCGCTTCTCTCGATCAGAAGAAACCAGAAAAGAAACGCAACACTAAACAGAAAGATAACAGCAATGAAGACAAACGAAGAACAGAAAGCTAAAGAACTAACCGACTGCTTGGCGTCTAGAGGGCCGCGAGTTGATTGGATACAAACCGAAAAGAACGTAGTGGAGCTATGGTACAAGTGGATCAGGGAATGGCCTGACCGGGAAGATCACAGCCCGTCCGAGCTTGCAATGACTCACTCAACCAGCGTGAAGTCCTCGATGGCATTACTCCGCAAGTCAGCAAGGAAATTCCGCGCAGCTAATAAGGAGACAGCACAATGAGCAAGGCAAAGGATGATTACATTGACGTACAGGATAGGCTTCAATCGCCTGAGGATGCCCCACAAGGCGTCCGCGATGGTATGCGGTGGAGCAGGTGGGGGCCACAGGTTATGCTCGATAAGATCGGGGAGTTCGAGCTTTGGGAAACTATACCCAAGTGTGATGGACATGGCGGCATCAGGCGTGAGCTAGGCGAGACGTTCCTCATCGACGGGGTAACGTATGCCGTGGTAGAGATTACACCGGGCGCAGCGGTCGCGAAGGAAACGCTGGCGAGAATCGTCCAATACATAGATGAGAGCGGGGAAGAACGAGAGCGAAAAGTCAGGGGCAAAGGAACCATCCGGGTTTCTTTATATCGTGAGGCACCAAATGAGTGAGGAGGAGGAGGCCGCTATGGATTTCTGCGGGGAGTTAAAAGCCCTCGCAGATGTCCACGAGGTTCGTGGTTGCCCCATCGACAAGATAGGCAACGCTATGATCTACGCCGGACTCTGCGCTATAAACCAGCGCAGCCGGAACCGGGCCGAGACAGCGATGAAGGCGTGCGAGATAATGGAGAATTGGCGGACGTTTCCCGAAGATGGCTGAACATATTATAGACCACTCAAGGATTGACGACGTGGAAATTGCGGGGGTCAATCACGACGATTACCCGGACTACAGCGACGTGTACGTTTTAAGGGCCGGGTACGATGACCCTGAGCAGGGCTACAGGCAGCTCACAGAAGACGAGCTGGCCAACCTTGACGGCGCATGGGTGCGTGAACAGGTGGAATTTTAGTCAATCAGAATCCTCGAAACTTGATCGACAAATCCAGTTGTCAACCACCAGTGAACAACTAACCCGATTAAACGATTGACTTGTACCATCGGAGGTATTAATCTTGGCGTCAATGAGTGAGGATGAAGATACCACAACCGCAGTCGTCAGCAAGTTGCAGCCTGATATTACCCGGCGAGGGCTGCACATTAGAATCACCGAACAACACCACGATAAACTCGACATGATTGTGCGAGAGACAAGCCGCTCAAAGCGTGAAGTCATCGAGCTGTTGATTGACATGGCTAAGGTAGGGAAATACTCAGAATGAATTTACGAGGCGGCGCATCGCTTCTTGACCCCTCCACAGGGTCACACCTCCTTGTGGTGCGTCGTCCTCACTTTTAACAGAGATGTGGATAATACCAAAAACAAACTCAACTGTCTCTCATTGTGCGCCGGATACGGTGGCCTTGAGCTGGGACTCCGACAGGCTGGCGTCGAGTTTGGCCGAGTCGTTTATGTGGAGAGGGAAGCCTTCGCTGCCGCGAATCTGGTTAGCAAGATTGAAGAAGGCAAGCTGGCTCCGGGCGTTGTCCACTCGGATGTTAAGACCTTCCCTTACGAACGATTTCGAGACTGCTTTGACTGCATCATTGGCGGCTTCCCGTGCCAGCCTTTTTCACAGGGAAACGCATCGGGCAGAACAACCGACACCGACCCCCGTCACCTTTTCCCCTACATCAAACACGCAATACGAACTGTTCGGCCCCGATGGGTCTTCCTCGAAAACGTGGAGGGAATCGTCAGTTCCAGACTCCAGTCCGACAACTGGGCCGACCCCGAAGGAACCCCCGTTCTCCTCCATGTCCTGCGCGAGCTGGAAAGAATTGGTTGCACAACGGCGTGGGGAATATTCAGCGCGGCTGAAGTCGGGGCTCCTCACCAACGCAAGCGAACTTTTGTCCTCGCGAGAAGGCAAAATGAAGTGCCGCCTGTCACTGCCGACGAGTCCGAAATCGGCTCGCTTGGAGAAATCGGAGAACAGGCAACCCAAGAATTGGCCGACTCCTGCCGCCAGAGACTACAAGGGGAGAAGTGGAGAGGGGAGGCAAGTGAGGAAAGGACATCCTGTGGACACATTGCCGAACGCTGTGGCCGTGTGGCCGACTTCAAGTTTTGTTGGCCCTCAAGACCGGGCGAACCTCAGTTCCATTGGGAAGACCCAAGGGTTGTCCCCCAACTGGACGGAGCAGTTAATGGGACTTCCGGTGGGGTGGACACAACTACCAGCCGAGTGGAACGGTTAACGCTCATTGGGAATGGTGTGTGCCCCGCAACAGCGGCACAGGCTTTTAGAGTTTTATCGAAAGAACTTAATAGATGAACAGCAGGAACAAAGGCAAACGGGGCGAGCTTGAATGGCGGGATGTCATCCGCTCGCATGGCTACGAGGCTCGACGAGGGCAGCAGTTCTCAGGCAACCCCGACAGCCCGGACGTAGTGACCAACCTGCCGTACCACTTTGAAGTCAAGAGGGTTCAAGCCCTCAACATCAGTAAAGCAATGCAACAAGCGAAGTCAGAATGCGGGGACAAGCCGCCAGTTGTAGCTCATCGCAAGAACGGTGGGCAATGGATGGTAACACTCCTAGCCCCTGACTTCTTTAACCTCATAAAACAATGCCAAATAAAACAACAGAACACATAGGAACTGCAATCGCGAGGGCGCAGTTGAAAATCGAGACAGCAGCCAAGTCCAGCATCAATCCGCACTTCGGCTCAACCTACGCGGGGCTGAAGGACATCATCGCGGTGTGTCGCGATGCCCTGAACAATGAAGGGATAGCCGTTGTCTTCGAGACAGGGTTTTCTCCTGAGCGGACGAAAGCCGACATGGATGACGAGGGCCTCATCGTGGGCAAGATTCACTTCGCCCGCCAAGACTTCCTGACTCTCAAGCTCATCCTTGGCGATCAAGTCTTGGCGAGTACGTCCGCCCTAGTGTGCGCGAAGGACAATATGCAAAGCAGGGCGAGTGCCCAGACGTACGGGATGCGTCAGCTTTTAGTGAGCGCACTGTGCATCGCGACCGATGAACCTGATGATGACGGCAACAGCGCAGTCACAGGCGATACGCCAGTGAAGACGACAAACAAGCGCAGCAATTACAATCGTAAACCCAAGCAAGAAGCCCCGGCAACAACTGCTGACGACTTCCTTGCAAAACCCTAAACAGAAAGAGAAATAGCAATGAACATGAAGGTCATTGATGTATCCATCAAAGGGCTCACGGCCCTTTTACAACACCGCTTCAGCGAGGAAGCTCAAGTAGCGGGAACCAAGGCAACGAGAACCGTTGTCAAGGTAGACGAAACCCCACGGGATCAAGCAGATAAAGTCTGTTACCGCAACAAGGAGGGCGAATACTATATGCCATCCACTTGCGTCCACCGGATGCTCATTGAGGCTGGCAGCAATCACAAGCTCAAGGGCTCAAGAAAGTCTGCGAAGTATGTGGTGAGCGGGGCTGTGCAAATGACGTCCGACACCATCATCATATGCAATGGCGACGGCAAGACGCCAGCGAAAGACTACGAGGTAGACTCACGGCCAGTAGTGATTCCGTCCACCAAGGGTAGGATCATGCGGCATCGTCCACGCTTCGATGACTGGTCAATCAACTTCTCGCTGAGAGTTAACGAGGACTTGTTACCGGAGGATTTCGTCCATCAACTGCTCGACGAGGGCGGCTTGCAAGGCGGCATCGGTGACTTCCGACCACAGAAGTTTGGCCCTTACGGGACATTCTTGGTCACTGAATGGAAGGCCCAAGCCTGAATCATCTGCGCCCCTGCGGGGGCGCAGTCTTCAGGTTCGGTGTGGCTTGGTTAGGTATGGCATGGCGAGGCAGGGTAAGGCTGGGCGCGGAGCGGAGCGGTAAGGTCTGGTTCGGTTTGGCGGTGTAAGGTTTGGTTTGGCGGTGTATGGCGAGGTAGGGTTTGGTTTGGTTTGGCAAGGAATGGTTTAATGAATTTTGAGGCTCGGATAGCAACGGTTCGGATAGGCGAGGCATGGTTTGGTCGGGCCGGGATTGGCAGGGCAGTGTTTGGCGCGGCATGGCGTGGTCGGGTCTGGTAAGGAATGGTTATGAATTTTAGGTCGGCATGGCTAGGTTTGGCAGTGTATGGCACGGCCCGGACGGGTACGGGGTGGCGGTGTAAGGTCTGGCGTGGCAGGGTAAGGAATGGTTTATGAATTTAGTGTGAGCGGAATGGTCGGGTTAGGTCTGGAGCCGCAAGGTCTGGTTGGGTCGGGTAAGGTAGCGTTTGGCTTGGGCTGGTATGGTTGGGCGGGGCATGGTCGGGTCTGGTGAGGCTTGGTATGGCAAGGAATGGCTTAATGAATTTAGTGCGTGGAAGGGCCGGGTTAGGTCTGGCATGGTTAGGCGAGGCATGGTTTGGTTCGGTCGGGACTGGTTCGGCATGGTATGGTATGGCGTTGCGGGGTGAGGTTTGGTTCGGCGGTGTTCGGCCCGGAGCGGCGATGTCTGGTTGGGTGAGGCGAGGACAGGTATGGTAAGGAATGGCTTAATGAATTTAATTCGGTAAGGTCAGGAGCGGTTGAGGTAGTGTCAGGCATGGCATGGAGCTGTGTGGTTCGGAGTGGTAGTGTCTGGTAATGTGAGGCCCGGACAGGTCAGGTGTGGCAAGGAAAGGAGTTTAAGTTTATGCACAAGTCTTGGAACTATCAACAGAGACTAGGAGGAGCAGAATCTCTAGGCAGTAACTCTTCGGGTGGCTACTACGAGAAGCGACCTATCCCCAAGAGCTGCTCGAAGCGCGGGAATCACAAGTGGATGACCAAGCGATATACGCGAACGTGTAGGATTTGCGGGTTCCACCAAGACCTTGTTGCCACTGTCGGCGGCAAGAAGATATATGAACCGGAAATTAAAAGGGAGAAATGAAAGAGATAGATCACGAACAACGGGCTCACCATGCTGAGTTTCCACCCTCATCACTGCCAGCAATGGCGAAGTGCCCCTGCTACAGGTCGTCAGACACAGTGGGAGCGGCAGCTATTCGCGGCACAAAGCTGCACGAAAAGCTGGAAGCCCTGCTCGGTAACGGTGATCTGAGGAAACTCCTGAAGACTATGCCACCGGACGATGCTTGATTACATGGTAAACAACGGCAAGAGCAATAACGCTGACAGCGAGATCGCTCATTACATTCGATAACCACGACACAAAATTGATAACGAAGTACCAGTCCATAGTTATTAGACGGTGAACGCACTGGGATAGTCACAAGGAATTTATGAGAACACCAGATGAAATCAGAGAGGTGAGCATCATGCGGTTCAAGGAACTCGCCCGACCAAAGTATGACATCGGGCAGGAGGAACACGGCGGACTGCTCGACGAGACAGTAACAATCGAGAAGATCGAGGAGGAAATCCTAGACCTTTGGTTCTACTCTCAGAGCTTGAGGGTGCGCCATGAGGCCGAGATCAAGAAACTTGAAGCGCAGGTTGAGCGATGGAAGGAGACAGCGAAAAGATGATAGAGTACAAAACAGAATGCAGGTTATGCCACAACATCATAGTCATTGAGATCGACGATCAGGATGACTTCGAGGCGAAGCAAGTCGGGCTGAATCTGGAGAAGTGGATGGGCAGGGTGCTGTGTGAATCCTGCTACACCTACAAGGA
>VTLG01002332.1_pt1 | contig 37537 bp, 41 predicted proteins | sample 4694571 | NCBI WGS metagenome assembly VTLG01 (sample SAMN12604809, study PRJNA352737) | marine metagenome | biome: ENVO:00000447; feature: ENVO:00000209|ENVO:00000569|ENVO:01000036; material: ENVO:00002151; isolation source: viral sequences binned using virsorter ...
CGAGATAGAGTTCTTGGCCTTGGATAGTTTGGTTCTGCTATTTTGAAAACAAAACCTTATATCTAGGTCGGGTCGTTTCTCCTTAATCGCAAGATGTTTTCGTCTATCTTGTTTCGAGAAGTAGCCCTTCGTTTCAACAATAAAACTGTTGAGTATAAAGTCAGGCTTATAGGTGCAAGTAATTTCATAGTCAATGCTGAGTGTTTCATAGGTAAAGATAAGTTTCTTTTTTTTAAGGTCGTCAGCAAATTGACTTTCAAATTTACTCTTGTACTTAGAAGTCGGCTGCTGTTGCGGTCGGAGTTTTCTCTTCATAGCTTGATGGTTCTGTTGTATCAAAATCATCTGCTCCTCCTCCTGTCCAAGGAACTATATCCCTGAAGCAAAAAGATATGGGGAACAGTTTGATACCAACACCATTACCCTGTGCGTCATAGCCAGAAGCAAGCATAGCTGCTTGGCCTGTAGTCTCTGGACTAATCTTATTCATAGTTTGTCTTTCAACTTCACTCATTAATAAGTTTTGTCCTGAAGCAGGGTCATGCTTAAACAGTTGTATCGGTTGGTTGTTACCTTTTAATCCTTTGACATTCTTCTTAAGCTTCAGGATTAAATAGTCTTCCTCAAACGACCAAGGAAAAGTAGGCTTACCTGTGTTCTTGTTCTTAGTAAGAGTGAATGTTCTAGTTGGATAAGCAGCTTTTAACTGTGTCTTCCAACCTTCGAGTAAGTTCTCTAACTGGTTGGCTATGTATTGAGTAGCTTCATGTTCTACTTCTTTGCCATCTTCTTTAACCTTGACGATTGTGCCGACAGGTATCATAGCTTCTGTCTTCCACTTCTCAACACCCATGTATTCATCAGGTGTGACGAGATAGGAATAACGAAAGCGAGTTCCTACTGGAGTGACTATTTTAATCTGCTCCGATTTAATTGATTCCATGTTTACCTTGGATTGTACTTGTGATTCGTCTTAGAAAAGACGTTCCCTAATTGTACCTTGATCTCTTGTTATGTAAATATATATGGTGCTGTCAACACATCTGTAATATCAAACTCCCCCATCAGTAGTGCAGGTGGTAATCCTTTGGTATTACTTAATTGATCTGCTGCTTGATGATGTAAGTTATCTAAATTATTATCACTATATATGTAGAAGAATGTCTGCTTGACACATTCAATTAACCTATCGAGTTCAGCAGCAGGACTACCAAAGCAATCGTGAATAATACAGAACTGTTCAAGACCCATCTTGCTTGCTTCAACCAAGCTTAACTGTAGGTGTGCAGCATCAAAGGAATGTATATAATTACTTGGAAAACCTTGCAGTTGTTTTCTCTTGTTGACTAGCTTCTCGTCAGGCTCGGCAAGACTCAGGTAAACTGTTTGATTACTGAGCTTGGTCTTGATTCTTTTAGTTAGGTTTGTATAGTACTTCTGCTGTACCAAAAACCCAGAGGGAGTATGCCATGAGATAGTCTTGTTCTCTTTGTTAAAACATAGAGCTATCTTTGACAAGTAATTTAAAACTTGATAACTCTCAGGACATATATCTTTTACAGCCTGTTCGATTATTGAAGCAAGGTAAAAGTTATTCTTAAAATTTTTTGCCATTGAAATATTTTTTGCGACAAAATATTTTTCTATGTAGTTAGCTATGCCAAAGGTCGTTGAGTTATATGGAATCATCAGCACTGGTTTCTTTATAAACTTTCTAGTCAACAGGTTTGAAATCTTATTCCAGTTCTTGCCTTGTGTTGTTGTATCTGTCTCTAATATTTCTATGACTCTAGCTAGAACATCTTTATATAAATCTTGTGGCTTACTTGCTCTCTGTAAATTTACTTTCTTTGCCAGTACTTCAGATGAAATCATACCTGCTATATGTTGGTATCCATTGTTAGTACCATCAAGACAACAACAGAAACGTGAGACATATTCTCCCTTCAATCCTACCTGACAAAATTCATACCACTCTCTACACCAAGCAAGAAATTGCCAAGGGTCTTTCGCTTGACCCCATATATCTATGTTGTCCAGTGGATTAAGTGTTACCTGTTCAGCAAAGTCTTGACCTTCTATGTAAGCCCACTCTAGCCTTTCATCATAGCTCAACTTGTTATAACCAAAAGCATTAGCTCCTGCTATCGCCAACCAATCTGCATCTTTCTTGGTCTTGATAACAGCCCCTTCATAGAATTGATGTAAGGCTCTAGCAATATCAGTTCCTTGTGGGTGGAAGTGTGCAGTTACAGGATAAAGTCTTGAAGTAAAATCCATTTGATAAACGTGAAAAAATTTTTCGCCAAGATAACTTTTCGCTGTGTCTATCATTGAAAGTATTTGGAATCTCTTTACTTTGTTTGCGTGGTTTGTATCATGAATTAAACCTGCGTGGTAACTCCATTGTTTTGTTACCTCCTTATCCTCTCCAAAACCTTCAGGCTTTACTGGTAATTCAAGTGGCTCTCTATCAATCAATCCCCCTACTTCTATTCTTTCTTCCCAACAATATACAAGAGTATCAAACACAAATTTATTTACCCCCCACGCAGTACTTGACGCAAGGTTTAGAGCCTTTAGACATACTGTTAAGTTTTCTTCTTGTAACTTTTTTAATGTCTCTTGATTAGTAGTCTTGATAGCTGAAGTTCTAAGTCTCTCTGTGTAATAACCTCCATCAAATAAAGTTGTATATTCTTTAGGCTTATCGAAGCAAGGAAGATACAAAGGATAAGCAGCTATGCGGTTAGCTCTGTTCTTTCTTATCCACTTGTCTGCTACATCAGTGAAGACTACACATGAAGTAGTTGTCTTGCCTACCCTTTTGTTTATTAGCTTTATCATTCCAATATGATTAACAACTAAGTCAATCAGAACCATACCAATTTTTAATTTATTTTCTTTACTCCAAGTCTTGAACTCTATACCCCTCTTACTCATGTGTGATCTAACCATATTCTTTTTATAACCTTGGTGGTTTGTATCTCTGGTATGATGTTGGATTGCTTTGAAATGTTTAGGGTCTTCCTCTTCAAAGATTGTGTATCGCATTTCATCTTCCAACATCTGACCTATATTGATTGCCACTTGTGTTGTTACTTTGCCTAGCGATACGTTGTCTATGATGACCTTGAAAGTTATAAAAGAAACCACGTCAATATCAGGGAATTGATTTAGGTATATAGCAGCTAACGATTTGACTCCTACTTGTCCACTCAAAGATTTATATATATAGTTCTGAGTCTGCTTTGTTAATTCCTCTAGCCCTGCTTCAATCATGTTGCGAGCATAGTAAGTTTCAGACTCCCTTCCCTGCTCCCTGAGTTTATTATTTTTAGATAGCTTATTGTATCCTGAGATGCTAAAGATACTTTGCTCTAGGTCTAGTTGTTTCTTGCTTGGTTCACTCATTGATCTTCTTCCTCAATACTTCAAGCTCTTCTATTCTCTTGATACAGTATTCGATTGACCGATTGTAATTTCTCTTCTGACCTATATCATTTTCTTTTTGTGCAAGTTCGGTCATACCTTTTAAAAATTTTTCTTCTTCTCTGATTGATTTTGCAATAGATTCATTAATAAAATAAATTTGGCTATCAGTAAATTCCATTAGTTTAATACCTCCACTACTGAGTGCATAGAGTTAGGGGCAAGATGAGCATACTTCTCTGTCATCTTTACATCTTCATGACCTAACCAATCTCTGACGATTAGAAGATGTACTCCACGCTGTACTAATCTTGACCCTGCTGTATCTCTAAAGAGATGTATCCTGTACCATTTGTGTTCCTGATAACCTAGTTCTTTCTTGACCTTCTTAAAGACACTCTCAGCCCAATAATAATTATGGTCGAATACATAGTCCAAGGTATTGCACTTGTCATAGTATGGCTTGATAATTTCTCTTACTTTGTTACTCATTGGTACAGTATTTGGCCTTCCGTTTTTCCTGTATTGAAATGTAATTTGATTTCTTTCAAAGTCAATAAATCTTTTTTCAAGAGTGAGTAGCTCCATGACCCTGCACCCTAGATCAATCAAGCACTTGAATACATCTCTGTGTTCATGATGACCAAGCTCTGTGACCTTATCCAATAGCTCAGTTTCCATGTCATTTGTTAGGTAATGAACCTTCTTGTTTTTCTTTACCTTCAATGGCTTGGGAAACTCAGGCATTGTTAAGTGTCCATCATCTTTGCAATCATCAAGTACTAACTTGAGATGCCCCATCTTTTTATTGACTACCTCTTCACAGTTGGGTCTTGCTTTGTTGAAGTCATTCATCTTGCTAATCATACTTGTAGTTATTTTATTTACAGGTATGTTTCCAAGAGCTTGGATATTATGTCTCATACTATTGAGAAAATCTTTAGCTGAGATGTCTCCGTTCTTTCTCCTTTTGTAGGTTATGAAAGCAGCTTCCTTGAGTGTTGGTACTTTGTTTTTCATTGTCTCCTTTTGGTTAGTTGTTTTTAATTAGGTCGTCAATCATCTCCATGTATCCCTTCTTGCCGAAGTCGATCAGGTCTTGAATGGAATACTCTCTGGTAGCAAAGCGTTGACCACAAGACAAACAAACCCTAGACCTGTAGGTATAGGGTTTCTTTGTTGCTCTGCTTTCCTGTCTATGTCTTGTATCTAAATACTTTGTATTAGTACTTCGACATTCTTTGTTAGGACAAACAGCCATAGATTACTTGTCCTCCTTCTCTTGCTGTATCCAACCATCAATCTTCTTATGAATTTTTCTTAGGTAACTCATAGTTTCTTCGGTTGCTCTATTGCCTTTGTCCTTTTCTCTTAACACATTGTCAAGCTCTATGAACTCAGCAAAGAATTTCACAACAGCAGGACTCTTGACGTTAGGGAGATGAACCTCATCTCCTGCTATGTCAGTTACCGAAATGTATCCTATTGATCTGTCATCAAAGATTCCATCTTCATGACATACAAATTCTAAAGATTCATAATGATCTTCAGGAAAGATGTGCGTTGTTTTAACTGTGTGCATTTTAAAGTTCCTCCGTTTTGATTTGGTTAATAGTTTTAATAATCTCTTTCTTGTAGTATTCAATAGACTCATCAAGTAAGAGATTGCCCTCCTCATCAGAGGGCAAGAAGATAGCAAAGTTTCTATCGGTAAGTTGTGCAGCCCTATGGAGAATACAATCAAGCTCCATAAAGATTGCGTGTTTTGATCTAGGCATTAGACAACTCCTACTGCGTCAAGTCTTTCTCTGGTTTCAGCAGTAATAACTGCATTCTCCAAGAGAATAAGGTACGCAAGTTCAAATCTGTTGTCAGACTTGTAGCCTTTTACCTTGTCTCTTATCCAAGGTTGCTTGATGATCTCCATGTATTCGGAATCATTACAAACTTCCCCTCGGATAAACTGCCACTCATCTTGCATCTCAGATACAAAGACTAGATACTCTTCCATGTGGTCGAAGTCATCTCCTGTCCAATCGTAATTGTTACGACAAACGTATTCTTCAAGAGCTTCAAAGTCCATGTCCATAAGCTCTTGTAATCGCTCTGGGTTCTTGGCTATGAACTCTTCTCCGTTCTGATAAAACTCTATGCAATCATAGAATCTATTGGACTCGTCTTGGCCTAGCTCTAGCTGTCCGCCATCTCTGAGATTCTCAGGAGACATATCAAGAGTCACGAGAACATATCGTAATCGTTGCTCTGAACACATATAGAAACCTTGATTGTTATAACCTTCAGTTTCTAATTCAACGTCAACGAATGCGTCTAAGATTTGTTGCTTTGTGTATGTCATGACATCTCTCCTCTGTTCCTCCATACTTCCCCCTTCTTTGGGGCAGGTACAGACTTGAGAGCTTCCCAGATTTTTGAAATGTCTTTAGCATTTTCTTTGGTAATCTGAATACCAATTAGACCATCATCAATTTGTCTGATGTCATCTCTGTAATCGTGGTCAACCATTAGATTTTCCTCCTGTGTTTTGGTTGGTTGGTGGGTATGAAAAAGGGCATACCTGAATACAGTATGCCCGAATGAATTGAAGTTGTCAATCCGTTGTTGTTAGGCTGTCGATTATGAAATACCAATAGTCATAATCGTATCCTGCTCCTATGATTAGACCTCTCTTGTTCTTATGCTTGCACTGTCTAGCCATCAACTGATAGCAAACAAGTTTAGCATTTTCAAACTCAGATAAGGACTCATCATTTTTCTTCTTGCTTACTATAGGTGCTGAACCATAGTTAACAAAGGTAGCTGTCCATCTTTTACTTGTTAAAGCTTGATGAACTTTGATGCAAGGATAGAAATAAAACGTCTTGTCATCTTTGGGAATCTTGTCCGACTTGTGACCCAACCATACAGTTGGATTCAAGAATGGAACTGTGTTCCCTTTTCTTCCGTAGTACATAGTACTTAATCTCCTATCGTTTAGGTTTAAATGTGAGTGAGAAATGAGTCACTCAGGCAAGCTCCGAAGAGCTTGCAAGCGTGCTTCAATTAGTCAACTGGTATGAACTCAGGGAACTCTTGAGAGAGTCTCTTCTCTATGGTCTTGTAGTCCATATCAAAGTCTAAGATCATCTTATCCTTTTCAGTTTTAAGACTTTCTTTTTTCTCCTTGGTTCTTTTGATTTTATCCTTGAGATTTTTGATCTCATCAAGATAATATTTGACCCGATCATCACAGCCTTGGATTGATTCATCTTTCCTTTGTAGCTGTAAGAAATAACCTTGGCGGTCATAACCTAGCCGATCATAGTTGTCATCATCTAAAGCTCTTTCGAGATCGTAGAATCTACAGTTGAGATCATCTGACCAAAGGTCAGACTCTTCTCCTCCGAGGTCAAACATTCTTCCATGAAACTTATCAAGAATCTTGAAAGACTTTTCAGCCCACTTGTGATAATGTCCTGCTTTCATTTTTTAAACCTCCCTACCTTGGTAGTTTAGGAAGTAGCTCTTTCTTGTTAGAGCGTGCTTAAAACAAAGCACAGTTTCAGTTCCGTATTGGAACATAATCTCGTGACCTGATCGCATCATCTGACCGACTCTATTGTTGGTAGAAAGAGCGATAGCAAAAGCTCTTTGATGATCGAACATTGTAGGATTGAATCCCATAATTTTTTTCTCCGTTTGTAGTTTTTTAAGTGAAGTCATAGAGGACTTCAAGGAAGGCTCGTAAGCCCTCCTAGAAACCTTCTTGATTAAGCTTCGCCAAGTACTGTATTAGCAGCCTTGGAAGCGTATGCAAACACCTTGAATAACTCTTGTGCAGGGTTCTTAGAGTCTTTGATTCTTGAAGCCCACCCGCCAAGGTATGAAGCGTGGTTCTGAGTGTCACAAGTGATCTGTAGCCTATTAGCTATGAGTACGCTTGAGAACTCTGCAACCAACTCCTCTTGTGGCCTGTACTTTGAATACTCATTGAGCCACTTGCGATTGAGTCTATCTTTGTGACCTGTAGCATGAGAGAACTCATGAGCAAGTGTTGAAAGATAGGCTTCATCATTCTTGAAGTCCTCACGATTTGGCATAGTCACTGAATCAATATCGTCACGATAGTAGGCTGAATCTGAGCCATGATTGAGAGTACCTTTTAGCTCATCTTTGAAAGTCATTAAACGATCATGAGCTTCCTTGCATCTCTCAGCAAGTGGCCTTGCATTTTCAACACACTTAGTCTTGAAGTCAGCAATCTTTTGATCTAGCTTTTGTTGTGATTTCTCATCAAGTCCGACTAGGTCAGCGACATTGAAAACAGTTGCACCCTTAAAAGTCATTTTCATGTAAAATTCAGGGTTGCCCTCTTTATCAAGAATTGGGTTGCCGTTGTCATCTTTAGCATCAATCTTGATAGGATTTGGCCTGACTATGCGAGCAGCTTTTGAGCCACGTTTGGGAACACAGTTAAACTCTTTTTTGGCCTGCTGATAACCTATCCAACAAGGCAACTCATAACCCTTAGAGAATTGATACATCTCAAGAATAATTACGTTCATGCCCTGATAACGATTACCAGTTAAGAAATTGATATGGCCTTCAGAAGAGCTAGGATTCCAAGGTTTGCTCCAAGGATTCCTAGAATCTTTGTTCTCTTCAAGAATCCTCATGAAATCATTAAGGATTTCTTCTTCAACTTTTACTCTTGGTTTTTGTGAAATAGTCATGGTTTTTTTGTGATAAAGAATGAAGCATGAGTGCTTCAAGGAAGGGTCATAAAGCCTTCCTAGAAACCTTCAGGTTTACTGTTAACTAGTGAGCCTTGCCAGTTTGCAGTTAACAGTTATGAAATACTCTTCTTGAGGAGCGTGACCTCAGTTCCCACCCGACCTTAATTCGTATCAGTGTGAGAGCGTGCCTGACGCAAGTGACAGCCCGATAGCTCCGCCAATCCAAGTATTTATTTTTCAAGGTACATTCATATATTAAACATACTGTATTCAGTATGTCAAGTAATTAATAAAAATATTATATATATATATTCTTTTGTAGCTCCTTTTGTACTCATCAAAGTAGTACAAAATATTGTTACTGTTTGTTAAGTTGTCGCTGTAATCCCTTGGTATCATTGAACATAGTACAAATGTATCAATCTCTCTGGTCGCACGTTTTTTATTTTTGTACTACTTTTTTATTTCTTTTATTTTCTTTTGTTTCTTTTGGTTTTAATCCGTACTTATTTTTGATTCCCTATGACCCTTATATATTTTTTGACCCTAGCCCCTAACCGATTAAAAAGAAAAATAAATACAACCTAGAAATTTTGACCCGCAAAGAGCCTCAAGAATAGTAGTAATATTCTCAAAGTCCAGTGATAGCAACACTTTTGACTTATTTATAGTCAATTTGTCAAGAAATCAAAAGAAAAAAAAATTTTCGATACGGGGTAACTAAGTTTCCGAGAGAGTGTAAAGGGCTTCAGATTTTTTCGCCAAAATTTTTTTTGAATAAGATCACACAGGAAAATCTTTGTACGAGATGGATAGACGCCACTCAGATAATCCTAGTGTAATCTTATTGTCATGGCGGAGAGTATTACCAGTATTCTCCTATAGTGCAACCTAATAAGCTCCGCTTATGAAACCATCATCAGGTACATTAGAATTTCTTATCTGAGTAGGAGTCATACCCATAGCGGATTGGGATATTGTGTTATTTACTAAAGCACCCCAGTTTTCTAGGTGTGTATTAAGTAATTCATCATGTCTTTTAGCAATATTCATGTCTTCAGTTTGAGCCATATAGTCTGTCCAGTATGCAACTGCACCTGCAAGTGAGTCACAAAGGTCATCATGAACTAGCGAACCTTTGTTTCTGGAAATACGACTAAGTTGATAGGCAAGTTGCAGTTTAAGCCTTCTTTCAGGAGTCTCATCAGGGTTTGATCTAAAGTCATTATCTATAACTTTGCGGTCAATAATAAGTCTATGAGAGTTCATTACAGGTTCTAGCGTGTCAATTATGCGTAATTCTTTAGTTTTGGTATTTCGCACGTCTTTTACTTCGCAAGGGTGGTAAGTCATTAGGAAAGGTTTTAGTAATTGTGAAAACATACCACCACCAAAGTTCTGTTCTACGATTATCGTGTTGATTTTATTGACTTTTGCGGTTCTAGCTATGCGTTCTAGGACTCTATCGCTGTAACCTCCCGACAAACCGAAGCACTCTGTAACGAATAAGTTACCATTTAGCATCTTTACACAGGATATAGCTGTCTGGTCTTTTCCTGTTCCACTGGGATCTACGAACATTACGCTTCCTGTGTATTCAATGTAGTCTCCGAACTCCTGTGCAGGTCTATGATACCTGTCTCCATTGAATCCAACGCAGGGTAAATCAGTAATTACATACTCAGGAGAGTTAGACCATATAACTTTTTCAGGTGCGTATTCTTTATTGACCGACATAATTATTAGGTCGTTAATTTTTAAGGGGTATCTATCTTGGTCTGAGAGGGTCGTATCGAGCATAAACTGTAGATTGAACCCTGATCGCCCATAAGACGCTTCACGCTCCATTAGATCAATGGCTGAGAACCTTATAGGGTCAACAGGCTCTTTTGGTTCTGCAATTCCTTCTGATAAGTTCTTTGCAATACGAGGAGCAAGGCGATCTCCATAGTTGTTTTTATGGTTTGGGTACCTAGCTGTCCATATTCGTGTTTCATAGCCACGTTCTTCTAGTGTCAGGTACAAACTATTTTCTACTTGTGGTGTACCAAGGAAGGTAATCTTTCCATTTGGTTTTAATATGGCTTCAAATTCTTTTACAGCTTCGCCTAGTTTGTCTCTCATAGGCTGTGTAAAGCTGTTGTTAGGCACTTCACAATCGTCTGCTATGACTTCATCAGCACGACTCCCTGCAAGCTGCGATAAGACCCCTTTAGAGGAGCAGGAGGGTGCGTGATCGGCACTGGCAGGTCTTACATCAAAGCTAACCTTACTGTTTCTCTGGTCATCTCTGGGGATTAGTGGAGCTAGTATAGGCATCTCGTTTATAAGACGCATAGTAAAGGTAGTAAAGTTATCAGCCCTGTCTTTACTGGCAGATACCACAAGAAACTTTAGTTGTGGGTCTATTCTTAATCGCCAAACAACATAAGTACTTGTAATCCAACTTTTACCTACACCACGAAACCCCTGTATGATCTTTCTTCTAGCCCCATGTTGTAGATATTCAGCTATATCTAGCTGAACAGGTGTAGGGTCTGGTAGGCTTAGATGTCTCCAAGTAACGATTAAGAAATATCTAAAGTCAAGTAGCTTTTCTGGTAGTTCTTGCAATTATAATTCGCTAGGAGGGATAGTCTCTAGGTCTGGTAAATTGGTCATAAGGTCTTCTATTGGGTTATTTTCTACAGGAATACACTCGATACCATTATCTTTTAGGAATTGTCTAGCTACGTTTAAGTCTCCTGCCTTTGCTTCGCCACTTTTTATCAGATCAAGTATATGTTTAGCCAACTCATAGTGTATGGTTTTTAGTAATTCTAAATTTCTATCCATAATTACTAGCTTTTTTGTTTAATATAATCACTTTTTAGCTCTATTGCCAAACAATACATACCTAACTTTACCTAGTAATCCTTGTTTTTGTATCTTTCTATATTGTTTTAGCTCTCTCTCAAGATGATAATTTCTAGTTTCTGCTTCAGAAATCTTTATAAGTGATGCCATAAGTAACATATCTTGTAGTCTTATCTGTTTTACAAGGTCACAACAATAGTCTTTGATAACAAAGTCTGGTAGTTCTTTAACCTCCCTGCATTTAAGTTCTATTTCAAGTTCTATTTCAGGTGGAGGATTGCCAATAAGAACATTAAAAAATTCTCTATTGTTCATATCAATTCAGTTTTGGGAATAGTTGTTGCTCCAACATATCCACAGCACGATCATCTAGCGTATTGCTAGTTTGTTTACAGATTGCTCTAAGCAAATCAACTACTAATCTCTTCACAGCAGTAGTAGTAAAGAATTTTAGTAGTATTGGTTTTAAGATTTTTAGCATAATAACTATTGTGTTACTTTCCAAACATAGCTAACTTGGTAGTATTAAACAAGAGTCTTAACTTTTATGGAAGATCAAGAGCCAAGTAAAGTTGAAACCATTGTCAAAGTCTGCGTACTTCTTTGGTCGGCAACGCTATTATCTCTCTCATACTATGAACCGCCATCTGGTAAAAAGATTGTAGATTTTGACCCGACATTTATTGCAAGTATTTTTTCAGCTAGTACTGCTTCACTAGGGTTTCAGATAAAGAAGAAAAAAGATACTATAGTAGATAATAAGAACTCTAAAGTTGGCATCAAATGAAAAAGCTACTCTTACTAGGTTTATTTTTAGTTGCTCCTTGTTACGCAAATGGACTACCCACTTGGACAACTGGAAGTAGTAACAGAACTGAAAATACTACACAAACCATAACTCGCAGCGTAGTTACTCAGAAATATGGGAGTTCTCTAAACACTTGGGAAGGCTCTAATATTCAAGTTACTAGTGCTACTAGCGGAGGAATAACAGCTTCAGATGCAGTATTTACACCTTATACAACCTCTGCTGATTGGTCATTAAATGTGACTACTAGAGCATCAGGAACTAAACTAGAAGAAATTACACAGAATGATACGATTACGACTACTAGCGTTATCACTTCTTTGTCTGTCTTTAGTCAGTAATAAAGCAAGAGCCGAAGGCGATACAAACGTACAGGCTCAACCAAATGCGGTTGGTAATTCTAGTATTATTAACCAGAATATGAATATTAATAATGGAATGACAGGTAAACAGCAGTTTGGAAACTTAGTTTGTAGTCAACCTACTTTAGCTGTAACTCCTTTTTATACAGGGAATGATGCACAGGGGGAAGAAACTTATAGCATCAATGAAGGTTGGGGAGTACAGATGAGCTTTATGATACCTCTGGGAGATAATAAAACTTGTAACGACTTAGCAAAAGTAAAGCTAGACCTAGCCAAAGAAGAACTAGACAAGCAAGTGCATGATAAACACCTCGTTCGTATTTTGAAATGTCAGCAGCTTCACGCATCAGGATACATGATTAACCCTGCTTCTAAATACGCATACATCTGTAGTGATGTCATTAATATACGAAGTTATGTTAAAGCTAATCCCGAAAAATTTAAAGGCGAGTAACGCTCTGTAGAGGAGTTACGAATTAAACAAGTTCCCACTTGTGTTCGTTTCATAAATCCGTTGACCACTGCGAGGAAAGGCATTGACGGATTCTTGAGTTCATCTTAGGAGAAATGACAAATATCCTAAGAGAGATCAAGCAGGTACACTCGCCTGAACCTCAGTATATCTTATTTATTTCTATCTGCAATCTCTTTCTTAAGTACTTTAGTAAACATCTTTTTAAATGTTTTCTTGATAAAAGCTAAAACACTTTGCATAGCAATACCACCTGCTACACTTACTACGCTTGCTGTTCCTGCTGCTATTACACTTGACGCTATAACCTCTGGGGCAGGTATAGGCATTTCGCCAAAAAAAGGTATATTAAATGTAGCTATAGCTTCTTCAGTTGATAAAGTTTCTTTGGTGTCTGGCAGGTTTGTCGGTATTGACTCTGGTGTTACTTCTAACCCTTCCTCCTTTGAAGATGATTTTTCTTCTTCAGCAGAAGATTCCGAAGCTCCCAGACCAGACTCTACCTGTTCCAGACTTGGAAGAAGTAGAGGGTCTAAATATGGAACGTCTGCCACAGGTGGATAAAAAATTGTTTTAGGCGGTACTAAAGTTTCTGGTATATCAATCTGTGGATAATCCAATTAATCCCAGTTGACTATTTTTTTCGCTGCTGCTTGTTCGTCTGCGGTCATTTCGGTAAGAGTGACAGAAGCATTAACCCAGTTATTAGGGTCAAAGTTTGCTTCCGCTACAACTATTCCATACTTTAGTTCTGTTGTATCGTTTTTAAATGGGTCAAGTAGCTTTAGCCAGTGCTTATCTTTAGCTTTATCAGCTACTTTTTCCATCATACCCACTCCGTTAGAAGCAGTTTTGCCTGTTAGTTCGTGCTTATACCACTTAGTATAAAGTGATTTGACTTCAGAAAATGGTTTAAATTCTTCCATAAGTTTATCCGTTTGTATCTAGTGTAGTCCAACTTGGGAATCCGCAATCATATCCACTGCTATTGTAATCTGATTGCTGATACCAAGAATTATCTCCACCTGTATATACATCTCCAAATCTACTTAGCCAGAACCAACCATTTTCTGTACCATATCCAAGATGACAGAACCCATTTTCCATACATTGTGCGGGTTGGTCAGGCCAGTGAATGAAATAAGGAACCCAGTGATTTTGATATATTAAATAATGCTGTCCATCATTTTCATTTGATCTACTTGGTGTGTAGTTCCAATAACCTGCAAAGAATAATGAACCGAACTCGTCTAATAGGACAACAGAGTTATATGTATTTTCAGGTGTACCTCTAGGAATAATCTCAATTATTTTACCTATCTTCATTTTCTTTTCATTACTACCGCCATCTTGGAAACTAGACCAATTACCTATAGCTTCATTTGGTCTGCTGTTATCTCCACCATCTTCAAAGTCTCCAAAGTCAGAGAACAATATTTCTCCACCAAACCAACCACCTAAACTAGGAGAGTTAGTGTGGCTATTAGGAGAGTTATTAGTGCCTTGTATTCCGTAGTAGTTAGATGCAGTGGAGTATATTTTCTGTTCCATACCAGTAGAACCGCCATCTGTTATAAACCATAAAGTTGAATATCTGACATTAGTACAAACCATATAAATAACTTTCTGGTCATCACTATTCCATAGACTACTTGAGTTAGTAAGTATTCTAGGCATACCATTACCACCTGAACCGCTAGAGTCATACACACCTGTTTGCTGTCCGTAATCTCTAAAGTAACCTGCGTAATAAACTTTGCCATCTTCAGTAAGCCACCATGTTCTACCTTCTGCGTCTCCATCTTGGTTCATTATTATGTGAAGTATTTTCTTGCCATTTAAAGGAGAACCGCTAACTGCTGTTACTTCAGCAAACTCATTTCTACTAGATGTGTTATTTAATCCTAGCTGACCTTGATCTCCATAACCTGTCGCCCAACACTTACCTGATTCAGTAATAACCATAACGTGTGTATATCTATAGCCACTACAAGTTACATACAATACTTTCTCGTTATTAAATGCACTAGCGGGAACTCTTTTTGCGTAGTTATTTCCGTTATTAGTTCCATCTCCTAACTGTCCATATCCGTTGTAACCCCAACTGTATAGGAATCCGTTTGTATCTACTGCGTAACTTGAACCATAATCATTACTATTAGTGTCCATAGTATGAGCGTGAGTAGTGACGATTTGTTTAATCTTTGGAAAGTTTGTACCTTTCAACTCTGACGTACTTTCGTCATACCACTTCATAGGTGCTTGCACTTCGTTTCTATCTCTAGTTCCTCCATCTCCCATTAATCCATATCCGTTATATCCACTAAACCAGACCATACCATTTTCACATAAATGATACTTGATAGCTCTATTACCATGAACTGATAAAACTTTAGGGAACCTATGAACTATGTTTCCATTGTCATCTAACATATCGCAGTTATTGCCAAGCAAATCTGTAAGAAGATGAGCATAGTCAGGATTACCTGCTAGTGCCTGTCTTAACTTGTAGCCTTGTACTTTACTTCCTTTGTTTGGGTGCCATCTACTACCATTAGTTGCGTTTTGTCCATCTAATCCAACACCACCACCATATACATAATCGTTACCATCATGATAGAAGTTACCCCATAAATGAGTTTCTCTCTTTCCTATATATCCACCTTGTCTATAGAATCCAGAGTTACAACCATACACATACCCTCGACCTACCTTCTTTAAATAATCAGGTAAAGCTTTTATTGATTCTGTATATACATTACCTGCTTGGTTAGGGAAATTATTAAATTGGAGTATTCCTGCTGTGTTTTGTTGATAGTTTTCTTTTACAGAACTAAGAACACTCTTTTCACTGAAATCTCCACCTCCATAAGAAGGAACAAAAGCTCTATCTTTAATACTGAAAGTTAGAGCATCTCCTCCTCCGTTTTGATCTTCTAAACTTAATGTCTGTGGTGCATCATCAGGAACAGTAAAACTTATAGTTCCTCCATTAGTAATAGAGGTTGGGCTGACACCTTTTTCATAACGACCACCTGTAAGAGTCGGGTTATAGTTTGAGTCAGCAGTATCTTTTATTGAGTAAGTTCTTTGGTTTGCAGGAAATGTAAATGAATAAGTTTTTCCTTTTGAAAGTTTGACAGCAGTAGTTTGTGTTGGCGATCTATAAATCTTAGGGAATTGCTGTCCTCTAGTAAAGTTAGTAGCAAAAATACCATCACTCATACTTGAGTGAACAGAACAGAAATATCTTAAAACATATTGAGAAGCAGGTGTAGGAACCCAAGTTACTGTTGCTCCTGCCTGACCTGCTGTTCCTGATCTTGTTATACCCATCTCAGCTTCAACAGCAACCTCTGGATAAGAACTACCTGTCCAGTGTCTAAAAGCAAAAACATGACCTGTATTACTAGCGTCACTAACATCAAAGATATATTGTGACCCAATTTTTATATCTAGCGTAGGTCTTTCAACAGTTCCAGAAAGACCACCTCCACTTATATGAAACTGATTTGTACCACTAGCACCTGTTGCCACTGTAACTGTATAAGTAATTGATTCATAAGTTTCTCTCTCATCTCCCAGTAACCACCTGACCATACCAGAACCAAGGGCATCTCCGTTACCAGTAAAAGGAGCATAGTCAAAGTTTTTATCGTTTGGTATATCTTGGTCTGGTTTTTCTATTACAGTTATAGATTGTCCTTTCTTACCTATTGGCAATCTTACATTTGCTACTCCGTCATTCTCTCTCATTAACAAGTCGCCACTTGTTGTTAAAACATCAGCAGGGTTAGCAGGAATAAACACTGACCAAAGACTTGTGTAACCTGCTGCGGTAGGACTAAAAGTATTTACGTTATTATTTCCAGTACCTATAAATAAATATTTTGCATTTTGCCAATCAACTAAATCTCCTTTGAAGTAAGTAGTTCCACTTTGCCAAGCTCCTCTATAATTAATACCCAGTGCCATCAAATCACAAACACTGCCAAGATGTGTATTCGCAGGTGGTGTTCCTCCGTTTGCGTTTACATCTGACCTATAAACATAAGTTGACCCTTCGTGATAAACTACGTCATCTTTTTTGTAGGCAGTGCTATTGTTCCACTCCCCCATGAAGTTAAACTTAAGTTTGCCTAAATCAATTTGTGCCATAATTAAATGTCAAGAATAAGGTTGCCAGTGGGTTGGAAACTAATAGCAGGAATACCATTTGAGTTTAGTATATCTTCTCCCAAGAAGAAAGCATGACTTGCCCCATTTTGGTAATAATCTTCTGTTTTGTAAACCTTTTGTGGGGATAATTGATCTCCTGCGGTGCTATATTCCATCACTAACATTCCATCATCTTCACGTTTAAAACCTAGAAATACTGAAACTCTAGCTAAATTTTGAGCAATACCTTTTGCAACATTAGCTTCATCTCTATAACCTTTCGCTTCATTTGCAAAGCCTTGTGCGTCATCTGCGGAGTCAGATGCTTCTTGTGCTTTGGTAGTTGATGTAGTAACAGCAGATTGAGCATTTCCAATACCTGCGTCTAGTTGCCCTTTTGTAACAGCATCATTTGCATTTGTTGCATCTCCTAAGTTTGTTATTTTATTACCGCCTGAATTGACTTCTCCTGTTAAAGGTAACGAGCCATCTCTTTTTAAAAATAAATCTGTGTATGCTTTGTTTGCAACATCTGTGTCACTGACAGGGGTTTCTACACCACCTATTCTTTTTCCGTTAGCTGTTAGATGTTCTCCGTCTGGTACAATTCCTGCTGCTGCGTCATCTGCATTTTCTTGCTGTGCAAACAATACTTGTCTTAATCCTGTATCAAGATCAAGCTCTGTAAGAACTGAACCATCTTGAAAGTCAACAACTGGCAAACTAATATCAGTATTTCTTTGAAACTTAATCGCAACACCATTTGCAGGAGCAGTGACAAAAGTTAGTTGTTGACCTGTAATTGTATAGTCAGTGTCAATAGTTTTAACTACTTCATCTATTGTTACAGTTATCCCTAGAATGGATATGTATGAAAAGCTAATAGCAAAATTAACTTCAGTTCCGTTTCCTGTGTGATTAGTAAACGTGTTGGTGTTGTTGACAGCCATAGTTAGCTAATAAGAGACTTGGCAGCAAATTGTTCTAATAAACTATTTGAGCTTACTTCTACTATACCTTGGAATATTTTATTATTTCTATCTTCATCTCTAAAAAATTTATCTCTTTTTTCTTGATCTAATACTTTGCTGTTCTTTATCCACCACTCTTTAGCAGAAGTTTTGTAATCATTATGTATTTCTTGTAAACCATCTTTTAAAATCTTTCTTGCTCTATACATGTGATTTATTCTGTCACTATTACTAAAATCATCTTTTGTAAGTTCATTTATATCTTTACCTTCTACGTTTGCAATAACAGCTTTTATATTAATATCCATTTCATTTAAGTCCATTTTTAAGGCATTACCTCTCATTAGCTGTACGAGAATATCATTCTCTTTTATATATCTGTCCATAGCGTCATACATTCTTAATTTCAATGTACCTTTTCTAAACTTCGCAGTATTGTAAATTAAGTCAGCAAGCTCTTCGCTATTCAATCTTAGTTCATTATCAAAGTTATCATCACTCAATAACAAATCATTAGGAGCAGCAAACTCTCCTCCTGTTTCTTGTAGCACTGATAAAACAGGGTCATTGTTAGACACAGTAGAGTATGTCCAACCATCTAATAATGGATTCCACTCGTCTTTACCAAACCCAACAGGTATCTCTACAAACTTACCTGTTATGTGATTTTGTACTGGTCTTGCAAATCTATCTCCATGAGGAGTAAGACTTGCTATTTCGTTAACAAGTCTAGTCGCAAATATCATAGGGTTATAATCTCCTTGAAATTGTCCTTTAGTTATTTTTTTATCAACACGAATATTGCCATCTCGGTTTTGTCCAAAAGCACCTGAGTTAATAGCACCTTTAATAAACTTACCTGTACCACTAAAGGGTACTGCTATTTGAGCAATCCTTCTAGTTATAAATGCGTTCATACGAGAAGGGTCTTCAAATAAAGGTATAAGTTCTGCTATGCCAGAAAGAAATGTTTTATCTACTAAGTTGTCATACATAGCAGCTTGCATAACCTGATACATAGATTCTTTTTCCAATTTCTCTGCTTCTGTTAAATATGGAGCTATTCTTGCAAAATCAGCAGATAAAGCTAGATAACTAGCCCAAGGTTCAAGTCTTTTATAACTTACATATTTATATTTAACTTTTCCATCTGCTCCTCTTACATAGGTAACTTCTGAGTTTTCTCCTTTTTGTAAAATATAATCTAAAGGATTTCTTGATCGTCTTGAACCTTTTGTATTTAATGGGTCAACCTTTCCGTATTTAGCTATTTCTTCTTCAGTTGCAAGAAATCGGAAAGAATATGGTTGAAAACCAGTTGCGAGCATCATCTCTCTTTGCTCTTTATTTTTAGGTAAACCTCCTGTAATTGCTACTCCTGCTTCAGGGTCATTGATTGAAAAAGCAGCAGTTATACCACCCGCCCAAGCAGCACCACCTAAACGTGTTCGACCTATCGCTATAGCTCTTACACTCTTATCTTTTGATGCAACTTCTGCTAGGTGTTCTTTAACAAATCCTATTTCACTTATTCTTAGTTTTTTACCTAAAGGTGTATCTCCTAAAGCAGCAATAGGACTTGCTTTACCAAATTGCTTCATGATATTGATAGGAGTTCTTATAAAAGGAACTATCTGTCTAGCTAACGGATATTCGTTAACAGCATTTTGAAACTGTTTTAGATAATGACCATCTGCTAAATCTTCAGTAAATGTTGATTCTGCTGCATATTTTTGTGCATCTCTATATAGTTTTAAATTTTTCTTAGATAGCTTTCCTTGTACTGATTCTCTGTTTATAACTTTAATAATTTTGTTAAATTCTTTATTAACGTATGCGTTATATTCTGCTCTGTTAGCAAAAGTTTTTGTACCTTTCTCTATAGCTTTTTGAGTATCTTCCCAGATAGTTGCTCTTAAATATGACCTAAAGTTCATTTGTTTAAAGAACTCATCTTCAGCCATTAGAAACCTACTAGGCAATCCGTATGTATCCATAATTGCTCTACCAACTTGACCTTTAGTTCCTTCCCAAGATTCCATCATTATTCTTTCTGCTGACTTACTTTCAAGTATTGATTGACCTGCATCAACAATATTTCTATTAGCTCTAAAAGCAAAACCTGCCATTTTTAAAGACTCCATAGAAGTTGACATTAGGTATTGCAAATCTTTTAAAGCTCTCAATCTAGTTGCATTATCTTCTGCACCTGCAAATTTTGCTATAGGTTTTCCGAATGTATTTATTCCTGTAGATATTAAATTAACTTGATGAGTTACAGGGTTTGATAATATTGAATTTATAAATAAATGATTAGTTATTTTCATTACATCTGAACCCTTTTGATGCTTAAGTATTATCTTTAAAGCTTTAGGATTAGTAGCTGCAAGATGTAATTTTCTTACTACTTGCTGCAAAGCTTTAGTATCTCCTCCATCTGCTAGGTCTAAAATTTGTTGTATATCAAATTCTCCTAAGAAATCTTCTTCATCTACCATTTCTTTAGCAGCTTGTTTTCTTGCAAGCTCTACAGCTTCGTCTTCTGATCTTAGTTTTAATATAGTCTTTAAACCTTTTTGTGGAACTCTGTCAGAAGTTACATTAGATAACGAGAGACTTCTTGATATTGGTGTAATAGCTCTTCGTTTAATATTTAAGACACTATCTAAAAATTTAAGAGTATAGGCAAAGTCTCCTTTTACAACATCATAAGCTTTGCTATCGAAGCTTCCACCTTTCTTCATAGCAATCATGTCGTCTAGTTTACTGGCTAGTTCTCTAACAACGATTGCACTTTCGTTAACAATGTCATTCATAGCTATGATTGCTACTTCTAAATCAATCTCTCCTCCATCTCCGTAAGTTTCCACAAAATCTGATAAAGCATTAATAGTATCTAAAGGTAGCTGAGTTCTTGCTTTTGCCTTCATAGACTTCCATGTTCTACTTTTTGGATTTATGCTTTGTCTAATTGCATCTCCTCTGGCAACAATAAAATCTACGATTGCTTCTTTATTTGCAAAAGCTTTTTCTTTGCCTTTAATAGTTGTTTTAAAATATCTGTTTAAATCTTTAGCATTAAAAGTTCTTGTTATTTTTGACCCTTTTAATGGACTTCCGTACAATGTAGAACCATCTCCACCTAAATAATATTTTTGTAATTTTGGATTAGTTTTTAATTTTTCCATATATATATTTAAATTTTCAATTAAATTCTGATCTTGCAAATCCATTACTGAATCGCCTATATCTCCTCCATCTTTACTAAGAATATTTTTTAATCTTGCTACTATACTATTTCGTGATTTATTATTTCCTGCTCTCATTTCGTACATCTTATCCATAAACAAATCAACCAGTTCATTACCTTTTTTACCTATACTTGTTTTTGTATAGTCAGCAATACCAAAAATAACCTTACCAAACTGCTCTGCTTTTTTATCTAGTCCTGAAGTTTTTATTGTATTTTCAGCAAATTGTTGTATAGCTTTTGAATTTTTAGTTATTCCTGAAACAGTACCACCAATCGCTAATTCTCCAACTATAAAATCATTTGCCATAGCTCTCATTCTGGCTGCCATACGTTCTTCAACTGGTCTTAAAGTTCCGTCTTCGTTATATTCTTTTGGTGCTTGCAAAAAATCTACAATAGTTTTTGCAACGTCTGATCTTTCCCCTACCCAATTAAAAAAGTTTTCTTGGTAAGGGTCATTTAATGCACTTACTCCCGCACCTGCTACTCCATAATTTAATCTTTTAATACCTATTGATTTAGTAAATCCTCCTAACTTTGCTATAGGTATAAGGTATTGAGTTATTGTTTTAGCTGTACCATAGGAAAGACTATTTCTATCATCTTCAGTTTCGGTATAACCTCCAATTAAATTACTAAGAGTGCTTCTTTCGTCTAGTGGTTTGTTTAAAGGTATAAGTTCAAAATCTTGTGTTCGAGTACTGTCATATAAGTCTCCAAGTATTAAATCAACTATGTCATCTCCTAGCTCATAAATATTATTGACATTCTGTATAAGACCATTTACTAAACCTCTATTAATTTTTGATGCAAAGTTTCTTCTGCTTTCATAAATGTATTCATTTACTTTTTCTCTTTTTGATTTATCTGCAAGGATAGCTTCTTGTTCTTCTATAAATTCTTTTTGTGCTGCTGCAATAAAAGCATCATCATTCAATTTATCTTTTGTAAACCTACCTACTTTTTCTTTTTCTGTTTGAGATTCATTAACTGGACTTATTTTTTTTTCTGTTTCAATTTGATCTTTAATCTGGTTATCTTTAATATTTGCATCTATTGATTCTGTATTTAATACAGGTTTTGGATTAAGTTCTAGTTTCGGGTTAGCAGCAACAAGTTCTTCTTTAACTATTTCAACATCTTGGTTAGCTTGTGTTTGTGGATTTAACTCTTCCATAGTTAGTCAGTTAAGAAGTCTTTGTACTTGCCTTTGTTGTATGTCTCCCAAGCTTCAAATCCATATTTATCATATAGACGTTTTGCAGCTATAACATTAATGATAGGGTCATATAGCTCGTCTGGGTCTTCTATTTCAAATAATGGTAATCTTTCTGGTAAATATTCTGGCAACATATTGATTTGCATTAGACCAATAGAAAACTCGTTTTTCCTTAATGGGTCTAAACCAGACTTAACTGTATCAGCATCACTATCTCCTGCTGATTCTGCCATAGCAACAGCACTCATGATTCTAGTTTCTCTATCATCAAAACCTACAGCCGATAACATTTGCTTAATTGTGTCTTGACTAAATCTTTGTCTTGTATCAACATTCTCTAAAACTTTATTTAGTCTTCCTACCAGTACTGCTTTGCTTTCTCTAGGCTTTGCTTCTGGTATGCGTATCTTCTGTCCAACGCTTAAGTTGTTTGCCTGTTCTTCTGTAAAGTTATTAAATTTAATTATCTCTGGATAGCTAATATTTTCATACTTATCTGCTATTACACTTAAATTATCTCCGCTTTGTACTGTATAAACTGCTTGTTCTTTTTGCGTTGTGTCAGCCATAGCTATAAGATCGCCTTCCTTACCACCAAGATTTTGTGGTACATCTGATACGACTTTTTGACCACTAGCTATTTGTATATCATTAACTGGTATCTGTTCTGATTTTCTTAAATCTTTAGGATTTACAATTTCATCTTTATCATTTGCTTTTATAAACTCATCTTCATTACCAGTATCACTAGGTTTCTCATCTGTAGTCTCATCTGAAACATTTGATTTTTCAACATTTTCAGGTTCTTCCTTGGGTGTTTCTTCCTTGTCTAATTCCTTATTATTACCTGCACCTCTGAAATCAGGGTTTGATTCCATGTTTTGACCTTCTGTTGCACTTGTTGTAGTGGGTGGTATATCTGTTGTGTCTGGAATAACGTCTGGTTTCTCTTTAGACTTAAGGTATTTCTTAAACTCGATTCTGTCAGGCTCAGTTACATAATCAACTATCCCATATTTTTCAATCTCTTCATTACTTAAATCAACTCTTTTTAAAAACTCTTTTAGGGGTTTTACATATTCCAAATCATATTCTCCGTCTTTATTTTTATATGCGTTAAATATTCCCTCAATAGATATTTCATCTGCATAGTCATACTGTTCTTCAACATCTGCAAGACTAGGTTTTATTTTTAAACCATTATCATCAATATCCGAGTTAGCATATAAGCTTCCAACTGTAAGTCTTAAAGTTCTCTGTGTTTCTTTTTGTTGTCTTTTATTCATATCCATAATCAAAGTTTCATTATCTATAAGTTCAGGGCTGCCATACTTTTGTAGTTGCCTATTACTTTGTATTTGTAATTGTGCTTGGTCTTGTACCTTATCTCCAAAAGCTATAACCTCACTATCTGTTGGGTATCTTGGTACATCTATCTCAACTCCTCCTTCAGTTACTTGTAAATTATCTCCAAATAATCTTTTAGTTGTTTTGTAATCTCTAATTTTTCTAGGTATATTTAAAAGCACATTTTCAATTCTATCTAATTCGTCAGCGTTTAAATCTGATCTTTTGGTATATATTCTTTCTATATTGCTAACAATTTTAGAAGACACCCCATCAGCGAATTTTCTTTCTTTATCTAAACTTGTATCTAAATCTTTTATTGATTTTCTTTTCCACTCTAAATCAGCATTAGTTTTAAAACTTTGCTCATAGGCAAGATTAATATATGCCATAGCTAATTGTTTGTTGTTATATTCTCCGTTATCAATCCTGTTTGTAATTAATTGTTTTTGTAATTCACTATTTATAGCAATAGTTTCTTGATTGTTTTTTACAAAAAGTCTAGTTTGTTTATCTTGACTTTGTATCTTTCTTAATTCTATTTTATCTTCTTCTGTAGGATTTTCTTTGCTAAGAATTTCTCTAGCTTTGTTTATGTTTTCACTTACCATTATTTTATCTTTGTAATCGTAATATCTGTTTTCAGCTTTATCTATAGCACCTAAAGCTGTATTAAGTTTTTTTCTAAACTCTTTAGTATTGGTAATTGAGTTTCTAGTATTTTCTACTTTTACTAATTTAAAACCACCTTTACCATCAGGTACTTTTTTTGTTCCTAAAGAATAAGAAGGAAATAAGCTAGTAAATTCATTAAGAAACTTTCTTGCCTGTGCAAATCTATTTATACCTGCTTCTTTATTATTAGCCATTGTCACAGCAAAGTTCATTATCTGGTCTGTATAGTTACCCATTTCCTTTGTAAATTCTTCTCCTACATATTGCTTTCTAATATCTTCTACAAATCCTTTAAGTTCTTCTTTTATAAATGGTTTGTCTGCACTTTTATCTATAAAGTACGAAGCCATGATTTGATCTAGCTGTACTGCTCCTATTTTTTTTAACTTATCTACTTTGTATGCACTATTAACTTTAGCGTGTTCAGTTTGAAACGATTTTATTCCGTCATCTATTTGATCTAAGAAAAAACTTTTAACGTAGAACTCTGGCATATCCAGTTGTTCCACTCTGACATTTCGTTTACGAGCTATATATTCTTGAACTTGAGGAGAAGAAAAAGGAAAAGCAGCTAAAGACTTTAACTCTCCGTCAGCAGGGTCAATAACTCTTGTTGTTTTTAATTCGTTAAGCCAAGCATTTTTTAAATTAAGTCCTAAAGCTTTTGACTTTGCTTTATAGAAAGCAGGAGCATACCAAGGGTTTTGACCTCTAATAAATTCTGCTTCCTCTTTAAGACCTTCTTTTGTTAGGTTGTTTAACTTCTGAGCTATCTGTCCTTGTGTTGTTTCTAAATCAATTTCTTTTGGATATAACAATTTTTCTGTAGCTGTATATCCATCATTACCTGCTCTTTCCCCTTCTGATTGTGCTTCTTTTATCTCAGCAAGTTTTACTTTATCTATTTCTCTACCAATATATTTTTGCAAGGCAGGTTCAATAACCGCTAAAGATTGTGCAACTTGGGATAACGTAGAAGTAGTAGTCGGGAAAGCAGCAACAGTACTTTGCGGAACAAAGACATCTACAGGTCTAGTGCTTGAAGTAAATCCTCTTGATTGAACCATAGTTATAAAGCATTAATTGCTTCTGCATTAGGAGCTATATCTAAATAGCTCTTTAATCCAGTAGATGCTACTCCTGCCAAAGTCGGCAATAGACCTTGGTATTGTTGTTGTGCTTGCATATATCCTCTATTAGCTATATCTAAAGCTTGATTTCTACGACCATCTCTTTGAGCTATTATTCCTTCTACATCTCTATTGTATTGAAATTCTGCTGATTCTAAAGATTGATTTAAACCTTCTCTGATAACTCCTGCCTGTCTTTCTGCATCTCCTAATAATATTCCTAATAATCTTCCTGACCTGCCTTCACTAGCAGAAATACTACCTTTAGCTTTTAATTCTTTAATGTTTGCTTCTAGTTTTTTTTGTGCAGTTATAGCTCTGTCTTCTTGTAATCTTTCTGTTACTGCATTTTGTTGTGCGTTCATAGCAGCATCAGCAGACAAAGCAGTTCTTTCTGCTGCTTGATATGCGTAAGATGCTGTCTGTCTTGCCTGTTCATTCTTGGCTGCTGCTCCCATTACTCCTGTTACTGCACTTAAGGCCAAGGAAGCATTGAACAGATTACCTGCTAATCCAGTAAGACCTAAAGCTCCTGCTACAAAACACATTAGGCTATCCTCATGAATTGATAAAAAGGTTTTTTGTGTACACCATATTCTTTATGATACTCGATAAACTTAAATCCTAAACTTTCTAACCACTTCATAGCTGCTACGTTTTCTGCATATACAACATTATATAGAATTGTATATGATTTCATTAACTCATCAACCCATATTCTACCTTTTCTAATTAATTGTATTCTGTATTTTTTATTATCAAATAGCTCTTCAGTAGAAACCATATAGATACAACCATTAGGAGTTACCCCACAAATACCAATAGGATTATCTTCATCTCCACAGATTGCCATAACTTCTTTACTAGCTAAGTATGAAACTTTTAGTGCTGTTTCAGGGTCTTGATCTGCTTGATAGAGAGCTTCTAGTTTATCCATCTCTCTCATATTGTCGCTTACATAATGCAAGTCTTTAAGGGTACATTTTCTTAAATGACCCATATTACATTCGCCTACTTCTCATGTTGAACATAGCTTCAAATTCTGCACTGGCTAACAGTGTAGGCAGGAAAGTATTATTCTTTACATCTATATCTACTCTGTCTGCTCTACTCATTATTGGCACTCTAAATGTACCTGTAGCTAAATTAATTTGACCAATAGCAGAAGAAGCAGCACCTAGCAGACGACCACTAAATTTATGTACACTTGTGTCTCTATACTCAGGTGTTACTTCTACTTTAAAAAACCCTGTCTCTTCAAACTTAATATAAAAATGGTGTAGTTGTAATCTTGAACTAATAATCTCAGCAGAACTTTGTGTTGGCGATTCAGTAATTCTTTGTTTACTAAACCTGTAGTGCATTTCAAAAGGTTCTCCAATAATTACTTTTGCATTTCTATAGTCTCCGTTTGCTTCTATAGTTGACGTTGTTCCATCTGTTTGGTTTGTAGTTTTTATTATTGTTCCTGCTTTTAATGTTTGAGTAGTTCCGTTAAGATCAACAAACGTACTGGTTTCATTTGATGCAATATATCTTCCTACTACATTCATCTCTCCTCTTAATCTATAAGGCACAGTAAATATAGTTTTCTTAGTTGTTGTGTTAAATGCAACTGAAACATTATTACTAGCTTCAGTAACTTTATGATCTAAATGATATTCAAACGTAGCGTTTTCTTCTTTATAGTCAGACTCAAAAGGTAGTTTTTCTAGGGTTACATTAGTATCCTCTTCTATAACTAAAAATAAATCAGTACCTATAAAATCTACATTTTTTATTCTTCTGTTTGGATTAATAGTAAAAGTAAACCAACTGTTTAAAACTTTCTGTCCTTGTGTTCCAAATAACCATCTATTAATAAATAATTTGTTTGGGTTATCAGTTCCTAAACAAACTAAAATATCTTGGTTATTAGATACAGCAAGTTTAAATATACTGCTTGGTATCAGCCTTGGTACATGAATAGTTATGTTACTAGCATCTTTTAGAGTTACATCTGTTTGAGTTATATATTCTCTGATACCTGCAAAGTCTCCTTTTTTTGTAAGAAAATAAATAGAAGAACCAGAACCTACAGGCGGTGCATCATCTGAAGACTCGAACTCAGTTGCTACAAGTACGTTAGCTGTTAATGGTGTTAAGTTGTCTGCTGAACTAGATAGTATAAACTGCGTTTGTTCTGAGAATAGAATCAACTGCTCTCCCATAGTTACAGCGTGTTTTAAGATAGCAACTTTTGTGTGTGAAGCTGCAACGTCTATAGGGTGGGAGTCAACAATAGTTAGAACAGTATCAGGAAAAAAGTTAAAAAAGTCTGACACGTTAGACAGAATCACGTTGTCATCTGCCAGAAAGCCTAATCTGTTTCTAAAGAAAAATACGTTGCTTATATTACGACCAATAAACGAGGGGTCAGGGGCAGATATTTCATCTCCTGAAGTACGTTCTCCCCAAACAGGTAAAGTGTAATCCGTTCCATTTAAAGTATAAGTATCTCCATCTACTCTTGCAAATCTAAAATTACCATCAGCCTGTCTAATTAAAACGTGGGGCATAGTTGAGTAATCAAATTTAAAAGGTATTCCTGCTTGTACTGTCTCTTCCCATTGTCCTTCTTCAAAAGTTCCTCCGTTGTTAGTGACAAATTTTACATAGTAATTATCAAAATTTGTATTGTCATCTCCTTTTACTTCAACAACGTAACCATCAGGAGAAACAGTAGGCAGGTCTGTAAATCTTTGCACTGAGTCTTTTACAATAGATAGCTGTGTATTACCTTGAGTGTCACTTCCATCTATAGAAAAATTACTACCATCTGTTTTTCTTATATATATAACACTTCCATTTCTTGTAACATCAAATCCAGTAAGGCCACTTGCTAGGCCATTAGCTAAATCATTAGCTACTCCTGAAGTACTAAGAGTCGAGTCATTAGTAGTGTCATCTGTGACAGTTACCCCATCTACTGTGACAGTATAGATAGTATTATTTGAGACTTGCTCTACAAATATAATTGCTTTTGTTCCTGTACCGCCTGACAAAGTAGTATCCATAGCAGTAGCTACGCTTGTATTAACAACAAAAGTGAAGTCAGCAATCGTAACTGTTTTGATTTCACTTCTTGGATTAGTTGTATTTAAGTATGTAGTTCCGTCAGGTGTTTCTACAGTTTTTTCATTACCTTGTAGGTCATAAACTTTTACACTTCCATTACTAAAAATGGCTACATACTGTTCATTTACATCTCTATTAATAGTTTGAATATGAACATTTCCTAGACTTTGAGTACTTAAATTAGTAACGTGCTGTATGCCTGATCTTTTTATAAGACCAACTACAGGGTTACTATCTGCATTGTCTTGTATGTCTGCGTGGTCTGCTTGTTTAGATGAGTCAGAAGCTTGTGAAACTCCCCTCAATAAAGTTGGAATAGCTCTTGATACAATTCCCATAATTATCTATTAAGTACATCAGCAGGAGTAAAGGTATCAATAGCATTATTTAAGTTAGGGTCGCCTGTAAGAACATTATGATCTGCATTTGATAAATCTGTTTCCATTAATATTGATCTAGCTCTAGCTTCATCTTGCCCTGTATAAGTTCTTAAACCATCATCTCCAATTAATCTATCTACAAATATTCTTGCAGCTTTTATATTCATATAACGTCTAGCAGGTTCAGGCAGTTCTACAAAATCTCTAAAGTAAGTAATATGACAAGTTAAATCATTATCAAATTTAAAAGTATTATTTTTTCGATCATACAATTTAAGACCTCTTTGAATTACATCAATAGTCGGGTGGTCAAAAATATTAGTATCTATTTTTAAAATATTATTTGCAATAGTAATTTCATTTTTACTATCTCTAGTTAGCACAACATTAAATTCTTGATTAAATGACCAACCTTCAGATTGGACTTCTTTATTAACTTCAAGCAAAGTTGATTGTGCAGTTCTTGCATCTACAGGGAGCAGCCCTGTCAATTTATTTATTGGTGCTTCGCCTATTGCAGCGAGCATAATGTTTACACATTCCAATTCAGTGCTTGCAGCTACAGCCATTTTTCTTTACTTTTTTTTTGACATTTTTAATGCCATGAGTTTGTTTTTAAGAGCAGACTTTTTTTTGTTGTCTGTTTTTTTCTTTTTAGATTTAGGTCTTCCAACCTTAGAACCATACGTTCCCTTACCTGCGGGCATAAAAAAAAGGGTATCTAATAATAGAATACCCCATTTTAGAAATTTAGGTAGATTATGTAGCAGACAATTTGATTGTTGCTGCACATTCTGGTCTTAGGATTCCATGCCCAAGTGCGTACTTCGCAACAAGTAGTGTTGATTGATACATAATCCCGTAGTCCTGACCTGAGATTTCAGTTGTCATGTCCTGTAATTTTACAGTTCCAACTGCGGATTTATGGAACACCATACCTAGTGTCTTGCTGTCATCTCCTGAGTAAGTGTTATTAGCACCTGAAGGATTAGAAGCCACATTACTTTGAGGTACGTTGTTACTCATCATCACAGGAATACCTGCAACCATTGATACACGACCTGCTGCTACTGAACCATTACCCTGTGGGTTAAAGTCAGTATCTATAATCCTAGTCGCTGACTCAGGAATCTTATAGTATTCCGCAGGTGGTAACACACAGAATCTATCTGTAGGAGGAATGTCACGAGAGTCAAACTCTTGAGCTATATCATATATAGCTGCAACCAGTTCATCTCCTGTGACGTTGGCTGAAGTTGTATTACCAGTAGGTAGTGTTAGAACAAGTCCACCATTACCACCTGTTAGTACAGTACTAGCCCTTGAAGCATTACAAATAACTTTAGCTACGTTTTGATCGTATGTTTTTGCTAAAGCCTTTCCAAGCTCAGCAGAATAAATTGACCTCACATCATAGTGATTCTTCAATTCATCTAATTTGGCGACTACCGCTTGGGCGATTAACATATCGTCGATTGAAATCAAAACCTCACTAGCCTTGATTTGGTTCGCCCCTACTAGGGGTTCTCCGATCGTATGATAAGCAGCAGTAGCGGTTCCTAAAGTTGGGAAGCTTGCCGATTTGCCTGAAGCTATAGAACGAACAGTGTGTAATTTGTCATCAAAAATATTGTTTTGACCAAATGCTGTTAGCACCTCGCCAGAAAATACCTTGAGAAATAACTCGTCAAAGTTTGTACCTGTTGCGTTCTTCAAGCCCAGACGAGATACAGTTGCGTTAGCCATCTGTTTGTCTGTTGTTGAGAATTAAGTTGTACTTACTCTGTCTTACTATCTTTTCTCAAAAGCGTTATCTGACGTATCAGGCACTTTGATGTGTAGATGAAAGTCCAGAAACTAGCAACGCCACTTGCGAAGTGCAAGAGCCTTTCTAGTTGGCCTACCTTTACTATCTTTCATAGCTCCTTTGACACCTTTCATTCTTGCACAAAAAGATTTTCTTCTACCTTTTTCACGTTTTGAAAGTCCACTTTTTTTAGTGACAGGTCGTTGCAACTTGGAACCTGTAGCAGCGTTTATTCTTCTTCTCCCACTTTCTGATAATCCTCCTGTTGGATTCTTGTCAGATTTTCTAAGAGATAAAGATTTTCTGCGTGGAGACATGAACTACGGATTAGTAGCTTATATAAAATATAACAGCTATGCAGTTCTTTGTCGTCTTTTATGATTGTAATTTATTCTTTTACCGCTAGTTTTTGATCTTTTAAATTTAAGTTTTTCTCTATTAGACATCTCTTTTGTAGTCTTTGGTGTCTTACTACTTACTCTTTTTGAAGGTCTGCAAGCAGGATAAGGTCGGCCATCTCCTTTTTTCCTGCCACACTTCTTGCCTGTTTTGACATCAACCCATTTCTCTTTAAACCATCTATCAAGACTCATTAGGCTTTGGTGTATCCTCCACCTGCTGCTTTATATTCTCTAACAACTTGACCACTTGCATAAGCAGAAGGCCACTTCTTGACTCTTGCTTTAACTTTAGCTTTGATTCTTGCATAAAGTTCTGGTTTAGTTGGTTTGTTAGCCATTAGACTACTTCAGTATTTTCCATACGCTTATAAACACTTAGAGTATATGCTTCATCTTTTCCGTATCTAGGGTCGCCCATAGCAGTTTTAATCTCTGCTTGTGTCTTAAACGGAGTTATTGCCTGTGGACTTCTACCATTTATAAGTGTTGGTTCAAATCCTTCAGCAGCCCTCATCTGTGCAGCAAAACCCTGAACTGCAATCTTAATCATAGTGGGGTCTTGAGTATCTAATATTTTGTCAAATGCAGCTAGTGTTTCATCAGGAACATTATTTTGTGTCCACTCTCTAAGCTCGTTATATCCGTCTTCTCCACCTACAACATTCTGTATATCTTCTAATTGAGATTGTTGTATTTCATCTGCAACTGCTGTTCCACCTCTTAGACCATTTAAATAAGTATCAATGATTTGTTTAGAAAAACCTGCTTCAGCAAGTTTTGCATAATCATCTTCTCTTATGTTTCCTGTATCTTCAAAGACTTTTGTTATTTCTTGGGTATCTATTCCAACTTCTTCTAATACGGAAGCAAGGCCATCTCCATAAATTTCAGTAGGATTCCACTCACTATCAGGTGTTTCTGCTTCTTCAGTTGGTTTCTCAGTTTGAGTTTGTTCTACTGCTCCTAGCTTACCTTCTAGCTGTTTATAGCTGTTTACCATATCAGCAACAGTTTTGAACTTACCATCAATAAGTCCATTTTCATCTCTAAGAGCTTCTATATCATCTGCTGACATAGGAGGTGTTTCAAAAGATTGTACTTGTGATGATGTCATAGTAGTTTTTTGTTTTAACTATAGTGGATAGTTGAACCATGTCTAGTAAGTTTGTCTCCTGACTTCTCAGGTATAGGAGTTTCTTCTGAAGCTCCAAGCCTACTTACTACAGCTTTTTCAGGAGCAGTATATCTCCCATTTTTATCTCTAGGTTTACTAGATTTGGCCTTCTTGGTTGGCATTTGCAGTTACCTCTTGATTAATTAATCCTGCTTCAGCTTGTTTCTTGGGGTCAAGTAACGGAGAACCTACAGCAGCACTTCCAAGACTTCTAATAAGTTCTTGTTGTTGCATCTGTTGTTGTTCAGCAGCGATTTCTTCTCCTGATTTTACCAAATTCTCAGTTTCAATGCCAATACTGGTAGCTAGACGCTTAATAGCTTCGTCAAGATTAACGTATTGTCTCATGACATCAGCCCCTAAAGCCTGTGCCATTACTGTAATAAACTCAAGTAGCTTCTCTTTGTCTTGTCCTCTACCCAATCCTTGTAAACCTGTAACGATTGAGATACCAACTATGTCGTCAGGTAACTTGGGGACTTTACCTGACTTAACAAGTAGGTGCATACGTCTTCTTAAATATGGTAGCTGTAACTCAGAACTCAGGATAGAGTAGATTCCTCCAAGTGTTGATTCTAATTCTTGTGTTAATATCTTTAGCTCTGTACTTGTAACTCTCTCAGCGTCACGTTGTACTGCTTTAGCCATAAGGAAAGCGTATTGTAATCTTTGTTCTATTCTTTGTATTGCTTGAAAAGATACTTGCAAGTCTTGCCCTTTACCTACCTGCATAACTGATATATCTTGTGCATTACCTTCTCGAATGGCTCCGTTAGGTGCTTTAGCTAGGGTACTAGCTCTGGTTGTGCCATTGGGATTTACAAGAAAAACTGTACGAGCAGACGCAGCAGCATTTTCTATTATTGCTTTCATCAAACCTTCTAAAGAAATCAAGTCGCCACGATACTCTTCAACGTATCCCCTTCCGTAACTTTCTCCGCTTAGTCGGGTAAATCTAAGATTTATAAAAGGAGATACATCTTTCTTTGCTCTACCTTCTGTGTTTGGTATGATCTCATTTTTACATTCTTGGTGGTAATTAAAATAATCTCCATCTCTTTTAACGTGTGTGTAAATATCTAATTCTTCTTCAAGTGTTTTTTCTGTGTACTCTGCTTTTTGTTTTATGTTTTCAAGGAAAGCAGGAGGTAAAGCTTTAGCACTTATAGTTTCTTTGATAATAATTTCTATGGTATTACCAGTAGCATCACGTTTACAAACATATTTTTCTAAAGGATATACCTGTAATCCATCATCAGTTAAATACAGTAAAACATTTCCACCAACTACTAAATGTTTTAAAGCTTCAAACATAGCAACTCTATCTGTAGAAACTTCAATCTCTCTCATCAAAGCATTTTCTACCTTACGCAAAGCTTTGTCTATTTCTGTTATCGCTTCTGCTCCTGCTTCTTCTTGAGCTATTTTTATTTTGTCTAAAACCAATTTAAAAAATGGTACGTTTGTAGGAAACAAACCTGTCAAGAGTTTGGCAGCAAGACTATTAGTTCCTGCTGCTCCAATCCCTTGATAGTTTGTTTTGATTTTAGTCCTTCTGGAACCACTACCTGCTGCTGTTTCAGGTATCAAATATGGCAGTGTATATTTACTAGACTCCTGTCCTTCTCTAAGATAAGAAGATCGTTCAGTAGCATACTGTTCATACAGTGACGCTGCTGTACCTACAGGAGATTCATATTCCATATTGTTTTAGATAGGTGTGTTTAAATTACCGCTTCTGGTAGTCTCTTTTTTACCTAGTAAAGGTATTCTTAATGATGCTGTACCTTTTCTACCTGCATCTCTTGCAGCAGTTCTACCCATCTTCTGACCTTTCTTTTTAACTGTAGTTCTTTGCTGTCCAGTAACAACTTGTTCTGCTGTCTTTTCGCCTTTAGGTGCTGTAGGCTCTGGGTCTGGTAGTGGTGGGGGAGGTGGTGGGGGAGAGAAAACGCACATAGTTTTTAATAAATTGATTTCGTGTTATAGGGAGAAGACATACTACCCATACCAGATTTTCTTCTAGTATCAGCTTCAGGAGTAAGACCTGCAATCCTAACGTCAGAAAAATTAGGGTCGCCTTTTTTAATCTTAATTCCTTTTTCTTTCTTCTTCCTTCTAAGTTTTAACTGATCTGTTATTTTCTTAGTATCAAATGGATTTTCAACATCTTCCTGTTTACCTGTAACAACAGGAGGTGCATCTTCAAACTCAGCTTTCTTGGGTTTTTCAGGTGCTTTAGGTTTAGAGCCGAAACACATAGTACTAATCTAAAACTTGTTCAGTTAACATAGTTTCACGTTGTCTCTTTTGTTGCTCGATTAAGTAATCAACAACAAACCTTTGCCCTGCCCGATACCAAACCTCCTTATCAGAAAATGACAGTTCAGGTTGGCGGTTAGGAAAGACCTCATCTAATCCTTGTATCAAGTCATCAGTAATTTGTGGTAACTTAACAGCCAAGAATAAGATTGAAACTATTATCATAGTAACTCTTAATCTGAAAATATAAATAGTTTTGTATAGATTTCATGCTACAATTTAATCAATGGGGGTGGTTTCCCATTGGTAAAGAATAAAAAAGCTCTAGGTTTTTGATGTCTCCTGTCGTTTGTCCTAGAGTTTTTTTTATGGATTCCAAAGTTTTACTTCGCCAGTACTGTAGTTATAATCTCCTTCTCTAAGTATTCTTGTAAGTCTTGCATTGAGTATAGCGTCAGCTAACGAGTAACCCTTCTTTGTATATGTCTCAGCAACTTTAGACCATAGTGCATCTTGTGTGTCAGGAGTATTTGCAAGTAACTTGTTTGCACTTACCATACCCAAGCCCTTGACTCCTATGATTCCGTCTGTGGCATCTCCTGCTATAGACATTTCAAACCAGTGTCGCATAGCTTTTTTCTCTGTGATATGTTCTACCTCTTCAGCAGCTATCAACATACAGGGGATAGTTCTCATGTCTTTATCAACTGAAACTACAACTGGATTCTCATACTGACCATTAGTAGCTAGTAATCCTAGAACGTCATCTCCTTCTAAGTTGGGATACGATACACATTCAAAGTCTTGCTTTAGTAAATCAATAGTATGTTTCATAGCAAGTGGTTTTCTTTTTCCTATCCTATGGATTTTGTATTCAGGAAATATGTCATGCCTAAATGTTGGGTACTCAGAAAAACACATGACCACATCATGCTCAACTTTAGGCTGCTGTGCTTTAGCTATAGTCTTATATACTTCTAGTCTTGCTTCAACAATAGACAAGCAATCTTTTGCATTAGAGTGCAAGGTATGATTCCAAGTATCCCATTGTATTTCTACTTCTCCTGCACAACAGGAAGAGAAGACTAGCCAATCTGCATCAATGAGTAAAGTCATAAATCTCCGAATGTGTTTTCATAAACTATTAACCTGCCTGTCTTTTGGTCATACAATAACTTATCTACTTCTCCTGTCATACCTGTATGTCTTGACTTAAGTATTTTTAGATGTAGTCTTTGTCTTTCACTAGCTTCGCCTACCTGATTCCTTGATGCACCTAATACGACATCAGAAAGTTGGAGTAGTCCAGAACTCCCCTTCAAGTCTGAAGTATCAATCTCTCTACCCGACTCATGTGATTGTCCTTGAGGTCTGCGTAGATGACTAACAAGTATTAAAGCTATGCCAGTTGATTCGCATAGACTTCTAAGCTTAGTCATTGTCACATCAATAGCACGTCTTTCATTCTCTAATTCAAGACCTGAAGTAACTATAGTTATATGATCTAGTATTACTATCTGAACCCCATCAACAGTTGCTAAGTATCTGATCTGCTCAAGCAATACATCAGGGTCAAGACTACCAAAGTGATTATATAAATATAAGTTACGAGAAGATGTCAGTTTATCAAATGAACTCTTTACTTCATCGGGGTCAATATCATCTTCAAGGTGTAGAGGTACATTCATATCAATACCAACCAATCCCTGTAAAGTTCTTTGTACCGATTCTTCTAATCCTATGTAACCAAGCTTTAGATTCTTAGTTAAGAAATGGTATGCAAGTTCTCTGCATATCGTGGACTTACCTGCTCCACTTCCACTAGCAACTGTGAACAGTTGGCTAGGAAACAAACCTCTTGTAAAGTCATTTAGTTTTGGAAATGGAAAGTCTGATATTGGTTTACTTGTTTCTTTGGTAAACAAATCCCATGCGTCTGCTGCGTTGATTAAACTATCAGGTCTTACTGGTCTAGCCTTCCATAACTTTTGTCTTACTATCTCTCCTTCATTCAATACAAGATGATCGTTCACGTCATTACGATCAAGCTTTGCTATTGCTACTTTGCCCTTGGGTAAAACTTCCAAGCATTTCTCTGCTGCTTTCCTTCCTGCTTCATCATTATCAAAGCATAGAACTATACGACAATAAGTATCTAACCATTTGTAGTTAGCTGCTAGATACTTGGCTGCTGATTGTACACCTGACGGAATAGATACACAGGGAAACTTATTACCCTGTATCTGACTAGCACTCATGCAATCAATCTCTCCTTCGCAAACAGTTACAAAGACAGAACCATTACCGCCATGTTGTCGCCATAGATGTTGACCCCATAGCTGTACTTGTTTTATATCTCCTATCCAAGAAAATTTTTTGTCAGGAAATCTAATATGCTGTGCTACATCATTACCCTTTTGATCTTTGTATGTAGCTACTTGAACAGGCATACCTTTAAACTCAGCCTGTCCATAACCAAATAGTTCGCAAGTCTCTTTAGTGATTCCACGTTTGGATAATGCTATAGGTGTTACCTTCAATAGCTTTGGACTTGTTTTAAATAGTGGTGTCACTTTGTCTATCATTTTCTTTGAGTAAGCAGACGATAAATTTTTCTTGTTTGGATAGTAAGTGTATCCGCAATCCATAGTGAAACAATGCTTATGTCCATCACTAAAGACCGCACAGTTTTTCTTGCCACACTCAGGGCAAACTTCTTTAACTTTGTAGCTTGAGCTAGGCATCTGGATATTTAACGTGTTGGTACTGAGCTAGTCGATATTCAAAATGATGTGTAGTTCCATTGGGATAAGTAAATGGATTATTTTTTTCAAGTTGATTTAGCAAGAAAATTAAATCAGAAATGCGGTGGCTTATCTGGTGCTTGCGATCATCTATGTGGTTAATTGTCATACCAATCTTCTGGAATAAATTTGTCACAGTATTGAAACCCATGTCTCGTACACCAATCGGCATA
>VTLG01000462.1_pt1 | contig 37531 bp, 67 predicted proteins | sample 4694571 | NCBI WGS metagenome assembly VTLG01 (sample SAMN12604809, study PRJNA352737) | marine metagenome | biome: ENVO:00000447; feature: ENVO:00000209|ENVO:00000569|ENVO:01000036; material: ENVO:00002151; isolation source: viral sequences binned using virsorter ...
ACAACCGACTCCACAAGAGCTATAAATTACAGCTTCTACGATTTGGTTTGATTTTTCAGGTAACATTATTTTTCATCACGAAAATTCTTGATCGTGTATTCCCCCGAATCATCGTCCCAGTAATCATCGTCATCGACAGGTCTATGCCGAATCCTCAACCACTCGTATAACACAGGATATTTATTCCGTGCATACCAAAGTGAAGCACTATATCCAGACATAATAAGCCAAGGGCTAAATACTGCTGCAAATATAACCAAATTCCATTGACTAGCTTCTGATAAATATACGTATGGAGATAAAGCCTCTTGTAATAACATCTGAGTTAATGCACCCATGGGCGCACCAATAATTACTGCATTAATTAGACTTTTTTTGTACGTCCACGGTGGATTTTTTTCTTGCCTGTTTATGCGCTTTAAGTAAAGCTGAATATAAATACCGATTATTGTATTTATTAACAACGGAAGAAAAAGAATTAATAGATATGAGTGCCATCCGATATTTATCATTTTGGATTGTCACTTTTAACCTTGTCAATGATCGCAACCCAATTTTCTGTGCCGTTTTTCTTATCCCAATAAATTGTATCGAGCTGATCTTGCAGATCGGGATATTCACTCCGTCTTTTCTTTACAACTAATACTTTATTAGGGTCAGTCCACTCTGAACCATTCCATAGCTGTTTACCAGACTGCGGAGCAACATTAACTTCTGTCAAACTATCTGATAAATCTTGCGAGTCATCTGTTGCTTGAACTAATTTACCTTTATCATCAACCCAAAATTTTGTCATTTTAAATTCCTCTCAAAGCCCTTAGAGCCACGCCCTCACTATCCATCTCCAATTACTGGCAGTTAAACCAGATTTATCAAACCCAGTTTTGTTTATGGCTTGAATCTCTTCGCCCTGAATAATGCTGACATTGGATGCATCACAACAACTTGTATACCCTTGATCTGAGCCGTTATGACTAATATTATTGACCATTATTTCATCATTCACCGAGTAATTGGCATCACCTGTTTTACAAATTAGTGAAATTGTGTATTCCTTTGGTTTTGCTCCTAATCCATGAGCCACATTCAAAGCTGTATCAGTAGCTACTGTTTGTTCACCGCTTATAAAAGTTGGGCTAATCCCAAAGTCAGTTCCCGAATCGTCCGAGTACATTAAGCGGTTTGGTGTTGCAGTATCTACCCAAATTTGACCCGCCCCCGCGGTATCACTTTCCGCATCGGCTTGTTCTGTCAATTTTATAGTTCCTACAGCAGTAATATCATTTCCCTGACAATCTAATGCGCCACCTAATTGTGGAGAAGTGTCATCAACAACATCACCACCACTAACAACAGATGTGCCATTCGCCCTAGTGTAATTTACACATTGAACATCGTTAGTTGCCGTTGCAAAAAACTCTGCTACGTCACCTGCTGCGGTGGTAATATTTGCACCTGCCGCAGGGAGGTCTAAATCAGTAGAGTTATGTGTAAGTTGCAACGCTCCATCAAATTGTAAAAAGAAATGACGATTAGCAGAAACAACAAAAGCACTTATAGTAGTTGTGCCTGTGACATCAAAATAATTACCATCTGTTGGTACTGTCGGGCTAGCAGATGCCATATCCGTACCCTTAAAATATTCGCTACTTTGTGGGGCTGATATTAGTTCGTACTTATCTCCCGTTGCATTGTATACAACTACCACTATCTGACCTGACTCAATATCCCCCGCAGATAAATTAATATCGTTATATTTTTTTATGGATTTTGCTCCAAGGGAATCCACGTTTAAAGTAGATGCTCCCGTTGAGGCGTGGTTTGCTCTAAAAATCATTAACGGCTGATCGGCTAAAGCCGCATGAGTTGAATTAGTGGTTAACACATAAGCAGATGAGCTACCTGTTGACTGAAGTGTGCCATCTGAATCTGAATACCACTTTGCAATCGCAGCCATGTTTTCTCTGATTACATTATTGACTCCACTTGGAGCCATGCCTTCAGGTGCGCCATTCGGCGAAGGTGAATTATTACTCGCTGCTGTTGTTGACCATTGTGATACGTCTGCCATTATTTACTCCTTTTATATAAAGAACCAACTTCTCTTTGAAGTTCTGGATTTGCTCCAAGCAAACCAATTGTAGGTGCTAATCCTGTGGCGGTCTGTGCAGAAACACCACTAAGTGAACTAGGCACACTAAGAAGAGGCGGAAACTTAGGTTGGCTACCCATTAAACCAATGTCTGAAGTCAGTATATTTTTCGCTGTTTTTGGGTCAGTTGTTTTAGGTAATCTTTTTAATATAGCACTACTTAAAGGCGCAACTCTACCTACGAGAGAATTAAAAATCATGCCTACATCGTTAATTAATGTTGATGCTGTATTTGAATAATTTATGTTAGCTTCAGGTGGAGCAATGTGTAAATCATCTAATACTTTAGCAAAGTCATTAAGTAAATTAGAAGTAACTTCCATATTTGGTTTTATAAGGTCACCTGCTACCTTATTTTTACCAAAAATAATTTCTAATTTTTCTTTTGGCAACTTTCGTATTAACCTCTGGAAAGCTCCTGCAACATACTTACCTTCTTGCGCAATTGGTGCTACTTGTTCAACTATATCGTTAAGAACAGCAGCCCTTATATTTTTAGCTTCAATACTATCCTTCCCAACAAATTTCATAAGTTTCGCAACATCATCTATGGATGCTGAAGTCCATATTTTTTTAACTATTTTCTCTGGGTCTGTTCCCCGTAGAAATTGTGCAGTTATTTTATTTGGCGAACCAATAGCCTCAAACCTTTCTCTTGCTAATTTTTTTGCTGTTTGATAAAGAATTTTATTATCACCAACAGCAACATCTGCGGTATCATCAAGTACGTTTAACAATGCCATTTTTAATTCGCTTGCTCCAGAAGCCTGTGCAGCATCCGCCCAATTTGTTGTTTTATTAATAAGTTTGTCTAATTTTTCATATTCTTTAAAATTAAATACTTTTTTTACTTTACCTTTTTCATCAGGCATAAAACTTTTAATTTTGTTTTTTATCCCCTGTGGGATAATATTTTCAAATTCATCTAAAACTGTTGCTGTCCTTTCATTAAGAGATTGGTATGAAAGTTTTGCGCCGCCTTCTATTTTATCATAAGCATTCCTGACACCCATTTGTAGCACTTCTGCTTTTTGCTTTACTCCTTTATGAATAACATTTCCTGCCTCATACGGAGTTAAATTAGCAGAGCCTTTGAATATTTTATTTTGAAACGCATTTAGTAATTCTCTTGATTTTATTCTTTGTTTACCAAATCGTGTTCGTAATTCATCGCCTATATTTGCTATCTTTGAAACTTCCACTTCTCTTGTATAAATTTCAGGGTCTCTTGTAATCTGCCCTTTTGTTGGGGCAGCATCACCTTCATACCCAAATGCTCTGGCTCTTGCATCACGGGCTAATGCAGTCGCATCTAATGAGCCTGTTGTTTTCATTTGGTCTGATGCCTTTTTTGCAAGGTCTTGGACAACATCATCACCTAATTTAGATAAATCAAGACCTTCTTCTCTAAAAGCCTTTGCTAATTGTGCAATTATATCTTGTTGTTTTGGTATACCAACTCCCATTCTTACAAATGATTCTTGTAACAAAGCAGGAAGATAACCTAATCCTTCAATAGCTTTCTGCCCTACCGCACCTAAAACTCCACCTGCTACTGTACTTATTGCTGTATTAATTCCCTTATCCAACCAATCGGTTTTGCCTTCCTTATCAGATTCATATAATGACGCGCCTGCTAATCCGCCAAGCCCTGCGCTTTTTAAAACTGTTTTCCATAAAGACTGCCCTGCTTTAGCTCTTAGCGGCGGTATAAGCATAAGTGGTGCTGTCATGGCTGCTTGCCCACCTAATCGTGACCAATCAAAATCTTGTTGAGAAACATCACTTGCATATTTCTTATCTATTTTATTAATATATTGTTGATCTTGTTCTGATAAGCCACCGTAACCTTCAGGAAGAAATTGTCTTGTGCCTCTGACAATATCCATCATGCCCTGACCAATCCTTGCTCTTATATTAGGGTTTGTGTCTGGAACGATATTTCCCTGTGTTATGTGATAGGTAAGTCTTTTTTTAGCTTCTGGGCTTAGACTGTCAATTTGTCCTTGGTCAACTACTTCTTGGAAGTCTTGTATTTCTTGTTGTATGCGTTTATATCTTCCAAGTTTTTCTTCCTTAGACTCATTCCATCTGGGCTTGTAGCTTTCAAGCATATTTTTAGTTATATCGACCATCTAGTTGTCCAACCAAAAATTACCCGTATCCCCAAACATATTTTCAGGGGTTTGAGTAAACCCACTGCCACTTTGGTCAAAACTTTGGTTTAATCTATCAACAGCATTTCTGGTGTCACCACTTTCGCCCGTTAATCCTTTTTTTCTGGCTTCCCATTCATCCCGAAAGAAGTCAACAGTAGGAAACCAATGAGTTTCTCCTTCTTTTTTATATGGCAACATTATATCGTGATGTTTTTGATACCATTTTTTAAATTTGCTATAAGGAACATTCTTGTAACCGCCTTTACCATCTGGCTGACCAAACTTTTCTGCAAATTCAGGGAAATAACTTTCCATGTCTAATGCCTGCATTGCCACGATTTGACGCATTCTCACAAGGGTATAGTTTGTAAGCATACCTTTACCTACTCCTGCTATCAGCTTCATAAATATTTTCATTTCTTTGTCTGAGATAGCACCCTTTGTGGCTGCCATTTGTGCTTGCAGAGCTTCAGCAGTTGATGAATTAAAGAGTTCAGTTGTAGCTACACCATCAGCGTCTGTGCCTGCAATTCTTGCAAATTCCTGTTTATACTCCGCCCAAAAACCTGTGTCATTCCCACGCAGATGCAAATCATCAAGCAAGCTAAGTTGATACCGCGTATTATTTACTGTAGTTTCTGCGCCATCTAGCTCATTTCCCATTTGTTCAAAAAAGCGTTCATTCATAAAAGTCTCTGCTGTCTGTGAAGTGCCTGAATTATCTATAATAGAGATATTATGTGCTTGCGCTCGGTTTAGCATTACTAACCAATCCTTAATAGTATTTGGTCTTTCTAGGAAATTTGTTCCCCCTTCTTTTCTTATTTGTTCATTTTTTTTATCAATTTCTTTTATAGCGTATTCATATTGTTCTATTGCCGCACTTGGTGACTTAAAATTTTGTTTTAAGGCTTCTGCATAATACGCTTCTGGGTCTGACTGAAATAAGAAATAATCTTCTGGTTTGGTTTTTAATAATGTGTCACCCCACACTTTCATTGTCATCATTTTTCTTCGGTCAGCTTGATGTTTCATAGCCGCAGAAAACGTAGCCATCGGGTCATCAGCAGTAGCAGCCATTTTGATCATTTCGGGAGTAATACCAGATGCTGCAAGCGCGTTTAAATTTTGTGTATATGGTTGAGTCGCGTCCGTTGTTGCTATCAGGTTCCCTCTCTGACCGCCGCCCATGCCATAGGCATCCATTAGAAAATTAGCTTGGGATTGCCTTTGTTGATTCTGTCTTTCTATTCCTGCAATTTGAATATCATATAATTTTTGACGCATTGCATCCTGTTCTTGCTGACGTTTTAATTGTGCGCCATATTGCAAATTCTGCATTATTGAATTAACAGGATTCTGAGGTGTGAATGACGGTTGGTTAGCAGACAGCAAACCCATTCCTACATTAAACATAGGGTTCGTCATTAATTGATTCATATCAAATTGCATGTTTAATACCCCATTTGGTTGGAAAAATATTGCATATCTCTGTCTGAAATTTGTCCTTTGGTGTTTTGCATTTGCTGTTGGCTAAGTTGTTGTAGATGTCTCAAATAAAGTTCTTGTTGCGCTTTCCGAAGCATTTGCATTTCTACTTCTGAGATTTGTCCTTTTGTATTACCGAATAACCCAAGGTTGCGTTCAGGGCTAAGAAAATTATATTTAGGCTGCTGAAGCATTTTCTGGAGCATTTGCATTTCTCTATATGAAAGTTGCCCTCTGCTGTTGGCTAAAGGGTCGATTTGGACATTAGGGTTTTGTTGTTGTCGCATTTGATTATAAAACATAATTAGTATCCTCCTCCGTATCTGCCGTACCTTAAATAATATGGGTCTTGAGTGTCAAACATTGTAGGCATTGGCAAATTTACAATATCAGCATCCCCCCTATATCCCCATCCTCTATCATCTTCGCTTCGATACAATGGGCTTTTAGCTTTCATTATCTCCTCAAGCATATTTGGGTTGGGGTCAACCTGTGTGTGTACCCAAGGCGGTAATTCATCAAAATTGTGTTCTTTTTTTATTTCAACTATCGGAGTTTCTAAATTTTGTGTTACTTCTTCTGCCTTCTTTAAATTTATTAGATCGCTTATATCCATATCGCCCATCAATCCTTGAAAACCGCTTTGGTATGGGTCAGTTGTTGGACGGTTTGCCGCTAACAATTTATATCCCATATTCATAAGACCCATTCCATCACCACCAAACCCACTAAACCCACCCCCACCAAAAAGATTTTTCATTTTCTGGGCTTGCATATACCGATTAATCTCTGTTCCCATTTGAATAGGAGTCGGGTTAGCAATATTTTTGTAACCGCCGCCGCCAAACAAACCACTCAGATTACCTAAAAAATTAAGACCACCACCACCTGCTGCCATTCCGCCGCCTAAAGATGCCACTGGTACACCTGCTAATGAAAACGCCATAATATTCTCCTAACTAAATAATCCGCCGAGTAATGCACCGCCCACACCAAATGCTGCTGTGTATGGATTGCTCATTCCTAAAGTTGATGCTAATCCTGCGCCGCTAAGTGCGCCACCAAGTGCGCCTTGCATAGCGGAACCACCGTAGATTGGCTGAGTCATTGACGTTTGCCCAGTTGTAGTGCCACCATAATTTCCTGCTATGGTTGCGCCGTAATCTGCAAGTTTTCTCTGTGGTTGAAATTGCTCAAAGTTATGTCTGTTGATTGCATCTTGTAATTCTTCCTGAGATTTTTGCTCTAGCATCGAGCCTGCCTGAATTTGTCTTTGAGCAGGGTCGTACAGAAGATTACTCATTTGAGGTGTGAATGCGCCTGCTCTCATCATGTTCAATCTTTCTTTGTCATAGAGATTGCCATAGATAGGTGCAGTTGCCCCTGCTATTTTATCTGTTAATGTATTTATGTGTGCGTCAGAACCAAAACGTCCACCTCTATTAAATACGGAGTTAACAGCCGAGGTTACATCGCCTGTTACTTCTTGAGTTATTCTGTCGATATATGGATTTGATTTTGGGTCGAGGTATTGCCCACTTAATGTTTTAAATGATTCACTAGCACCCACCTGTGGCAGTATATTTTTAGCCGCGATGTCTTGCATCCCCTGAATGCCTGACAATGTTGGTTTTGAATAAGGCGTGAAGGTATCACCTGCAAAAAATGACGGAGTAGTAGGGTCATCATAAATATTTTCCGCCTCTGAAAAAACTTTTCTAAGGTGAGGCTGTTGGTCTACCCAAGGCTCGGTAGTTGTTTTTGAGTCTTGCACCGTAGGCGCTGATTGCTTGCTACCACCACCACCAAAGTATAGCGGGGCAAAAGCAAAGCCTAGTATTTTTTTCCAAAATTTAATCATATATCCACATCCCAAAGTAAGTGTATTTTTGGCTTATCGGGTATAAGTTTAATCCACCCCCGTCTGCCAAAACCTCGTAATTGTTTACATCCATTTTCTTTTCCAAATTGTTTCATTCTTTCGTAAGCCTCAAGACAAAAATTTTCAATGTTTGAGCCTGCCGCATAATTAACTTCTAATATTTTAGTTTTAGGAAAAACACTTATTGTAGTTAAAATAATGCCATCATTACTACCATCTGTGCAATACCACAATTGCATATTATTATTTATTAGATCACTCTTAACAGACTCCATTGTCTCTGTTTCGGTGAACCGCCTGTTGTGTATTGCTTTATAAATTAACTTTTCAAGAGATAACCATAATTTATCTACATCATTCGGCGGTATTTTGTTTATCAATTCAATGTCTGTCCTAACACCACATAACGAAAAGTTTTATCTGTTTGCGAATTAGAAGGGTGCGTTATTGTAAACGTACTTGCCCTTGGGTCTATATTCGCAATTGTTACATACATCGTACCTGCTGCAAGTGCTGCTGCGGCATTTGCTGTTACAGGCATAAATAAAATAACAGAATCCTTGCCCACTCGCCTGTCTGTTATGACAGTTGATGTTGCGCTTGCTGTTAATGTAATTTCAGCGTTAGATGACAATTTCCCGTCATCAATTGCGTTAATTGCCTCTGCAAATTTTCTTTTGTGTTCAGCATCATCATGCCATACAGCAGGCACTTTCATCGCTGACCAGATTCCTGTGCGAAAATATCAACACCAACAGCGTGATTAAAATCACCTGTTGTAGTAACTCGCACCTTATGATAACGGGCATCTGAGCGAGTATGTGCAATACCTGTATCACTCTCTGGCGATACGGCTGTATCAAAAGAAGACGCGCTATTTTGTAAATCTCTTGTGCCGAGTTGTACGGTCATAGTCGTTGAAGCCCCATCTATAAGAGGTCTTACTCCATCAACAAACGCTCGCTTATCATTAAATAATTGCGCCTCTGGCGTTTCGATTACCGCAGATAATGCCGTTCCTGCAAATGTTCCTTTTTTGTGATCTGAATCGTAAACAGCTAATTGCAAATCTTTAGCAGTCCATATTTTTGCATCTAGCGATGTTGCAAGCGCATCAATAGATGAAGACACATCATCAAGTTGCTCTAATGTGTAGCCTTGTCCAATACCTGAGAACATCCAATGAAGATCAACTTCACCGCGAGACCACTTATCGTGCGCCCAATCATAAAATATAATTCTGTTTGGATTGCCGTTGTTTCCTGTTGTCGGATATATCCAAGCAACAATGGATGACTTAGGGTCTGATGCACCAACAACACGATGTGGGTGATCAGAATCATACTCATTAAAGAAGAAATTATTTACCTTGCCTTCTCCTATTGGTTTAATCTGACTGCCATTAATCAGTTGATAAAATCCATCTTGCCCCAGAAAATGTGTAATTCGTCCTTCTTGAACAACTGAATTTTTACATGGTGTGCCGTAGCCTGCCTGTACTTCATCAAACTGAAATATTAATGGTGAACCAACATAGGTCATTCGCCATATTGTGTATTCTTGAAAGACATTGCCATACTCACCACCTGTTATGGCTTGTATGTCACCGCCACCTTTAAGTTCGTTAGAATGCAAATCCTGAAAGTCTGATTGAGTGGTCGCTGAGTTAGCCCACGATGTTGAGCTATTTATTCCAGACCACTTTACTCTGTTGGGTCTTTCAGTTCCGTCATCAATATTTCCGAATACAACAAAATTAGCAACGACTGCGCCATGTCTGGCTTTTGGCGGAGAACCAGAAAGGTCAGCAAATGCGCTTCCGCCTAATGTTATTGCTTGTGTTGCTTGATCAATACTAATTGCAATAACTGTTTCACCAAACTTTATAAACTCCCAATTTTCTTCTTCAGATAAAGAGTAGTTTCCTGATTTTGAAACATTTGTGTGAACATTGGCTGCAAGAGAATATATTTTTGTTGCATCACCTGTAAAAAGATACGCCTGCCCACCTGCTTCTCTAACTGAGATAGCTCCTCTGGCTCTGGCATCAATCGCATCAGTTAATTGCGTTACTGCTTTAAGTGGTAGATAACTATTAGCAAATGGGATTACATTCTTTGCTTCAGTCGCGCCACCATTGTGAAAGTCGGGTTGGTCTGGCATCCAATTTCCAAACTTTAAATTAATTGCTTTCACGAATAAGTTCTGTATCTGTATTTATCAAGATAAGGTGCGGAACGGTCAGTTTTTATATTTAATATTGAACCGCCGTAGCGTGAGCGTTTATCCTGTGTATTTAATCCGTTAACTCTTCCTGCTAGTTGTCGCTGATAGTACATTGTTTCATCCCTGTCTTTTGTAAAAACAGAAAGCTCTAACATAACAGCAGCTAGATAAGTTGCAGGAGAATTAGTGATTAACCAATTAGTTGCATTGGTGTCTGTTAGCCCGTCTAGTTTCTTAAACGACAGCAGCTTCCCTGTATACGATGTGTCTGGGGATGGTGCAACAACAAGATTATTGCCTTCAATTGTATAAATTACAGGCATTCCTGTTGAGGCTTGTGCGCCTGCTACAGATTCCCAGAAACGCTCTGGCGGATAGTAAGGCATAGGCTCTTTAGCCGAGGTGTTTAAGTAAAATCGTCTTGCCTCTAAAAACCCTGTTGGCAATGAGGTTTCCTGTGATGAAATAGTTAAATCATCATTTGCTTCCATTGCGCGGATTCTAAGCGGTTGCAATCCGATTGACTCATCACCGTGAAACAGGCGATCTTCTGCAAGCACAATAAATTCATCGTGTCTGTCTGTAACTGATGTGCCGCTACGGGCAGACCAATTACTCATTGCTGTTTTTAAATCTGTATAATTAGCTATTGCCATTTTGGTCTCTTCTTAGCAAATGGTTTCCCTTCGATAGTAAGCAATGCCTTATGTTCTGTTTGAACATGAACCAAGGCTCTGCGTTTTTCTTCTGGGTCATCAGATAATAAATTATATTTAATCCCATCAGTACAGCATTGCCCGTTACGCATCATTTCGATAACAGCAACGGGAATTGAAGCTGCGTGAACAAGATTGCCCTTGTATCTTCCAAATTCGGGAGTGTTTAAACGCGCTATTTTATTTTCTTCAAGATATGGCTCAACATCCTGAGTAACGCTATTTGTCATAACGCCTTCCTGCTCATCAAAATAAGAGGTGCGTCTTAGATCATCCGTCATTTAGAAACTTCGGTTACAGTTAATGTGCCGTCAGCAGATACTCTTATTGCCGCAAGTTTTAAACTTGGATTGACAAAAAAGTAGTCTATAGTTCCCGCAGGCATTAAGTGATGGTTAGTTGTTGCAGTTGGTGATGCAGCAATTGTTATATGACAATCCGTTGTGGTTGCTACACGAATAATATAAGTGTCTGCACCCCACGCATTAGATATTGCTGCTGACGAACTTGCAACCGCTACCTTCTGTTCTGTGCCGAGTCGGTAAGGTGGTGAATAATCTCTATTCATTGTTAGTCCTATTTGTTGTTAATGTACATGGTTACTTCAAAACCAAAACGAATTTCTTCGTATGAAGGTGTTTCAAATTTCATTTTTATTATTCCTTTCATGTTTAAAAGTTAAAAGTGAAGGGAGCGTTTCCACTCCCTTCTGTTGTAATGTTACTGCTTAACGTCTAATCAAAATCATTCCATAAACTTGGATTGTATTTGATGATGCGCCGTTGGTTTCGACTTCGATTGCATCACCTTCAACAACAACATTAGCTGCTGTTGGGGAACATGAATCTAAATCGCCTGTTGCAGAGCCTGACTGTGTAATAGTGATTGCACCGCCTGTAACAGCAGTACCACCAATTTTAGAAGTCAGGACTGCGTTTGCAGTACCAATCGCACCATTTAATACGGTTCTGATTTCCACGATGGTTCCTTCGCATTCACGGTTAATAGGTACGAATACCTGACCTGCGGTTGAAACATCAGTAATAATAAACGGAAGAGTAACGTATTTTAAATCATGTGCGCTCATGTTGTCTTACCCCCTCTTATGAAGTTGTAAGGTCATAAACACCTGCGTGAGCTTTTTCTTGCCCAACCTGAAGCGTGTATTCAACAAGTAATTGCTTCTTCATTGTGTCACCTGTTTTTGATAAGTCGTGGCTTTGGAAGTCACGAAGAACTGCATACTTAGCAAATTCAGGGTCAACAAAGAAAACAACATCAGTTGGCGCGAAACGATCTGGCATTAAGCTAATTTCTGAGCCTAATGGGTCGATATAAACGTCAACTGTGTTAACAAGTTTTTTATCTTCGCCTTTATCAAAACGAGTTGAATTTCCAGAGAAGGTTACGAACTTGCGTTTTTGGAAAGCATTCAATATGCCCATAGATGGGTTACCACCTTCTGACCATGCTGATGCTAGTGCATCCTCAACAAAAGCCTCGGTTAATGCTCTTGCGGTTCCATCGGTGTGGGCGTTAGTGCCGTTACCTGCGGAAGCAGTTGCATCACTTGCTATGTTAGTTGAGGTTTTTACCCATGCCTGAAGTCCAGATACTTCTCTTGCAGTTGTGTCGTTACCTGCAACTTCTGCATTGTTTTCAAGTAGGGTTTTTTCTACATCGCGCTTCAATTCCTTCATGCGTTTTTCCATTTGATACGCCATTTCAGAACGTCTGCCTGCTGAGTTAACAGCTTCTTGAGTACCTGAAACAGTCGCAGTCTTATCAGAAATCTGCGTGTAATTGAAGACACGGGTTGTTGCGACACTTGCATCCATAGTTGCTTCATCACCTTCGATGACAGCGTTATTAGATACAGCAGCCGCTAATGCGTCAGTTTGCCACTCATGCTTCGTGGAAGTTGCTTTTGTCTTCCCGATAGATGAGAGAAAGGGAGTTTCAGTTGGGCTAATATCATAAATAATATCGCTCAAGTCTTCCCTATTACCTTTCGCATCATACTGTGAAAAAGTATTAGTTGGTTGTGCCATTGTTATTTGTCTCCTTTAGACAATTCCTTTTTGCATTAAGTAATCAGCTACACCTTGCTTACCACCAGACTTTTTAATTGCTGCCTTTGTTTTATTAAGGGTAACAACTTTATTAGCCTGTCGTGGTTTGATACCTGCCTTTGCCACTTTTGGCGCACTCTTCACCTTTTTCTGCATCGCAGGCTTTCCTTCCTGTAGCTCGCGGTATGCAAGCGCATCTCTAGCCATTAATATCAGTCGGTGATCAATTCCAGAAAAAGATTCGCCCCTAACAAAAACGCCATCTAGTTCATCTGTCGAAAAACCGTATGACTTGTTAAGCCCTTTTCTTAAATCTGACCTGCCTTTTTCAAATCCCTCTTGGGTTTGCCATTCAGGTATCGCATTTAACATTTGTTGTTTTTCGCCTTGTAGTCGCTCACCAAAGTAAGCTAACTGCTCAGACTGTTGCGCTTGACGTTGCTCATGCAAAGTTTGTACGCCTTGCTGTATCTGCGCCTGTCTGTCGTTAAACTTCTGACGCATTAATGTGTACTGCGATGAATCGGTCTGCTCCAGTGCGTTCCAATCAATCGACTGAAACTCATGGTTAAGTTGGTTCTGTGCTAGTGTAAGTGAGTCCTCTAGCTGTTGTGTTTTAGCGATAGCATTTTGATTGAAGTTTTGACGTTCAGCATCAAGCTGCTTCTTCGCTTCGATCACTTCCATGTTCTGTTTATTAAGGTGACCTTCTAATTGGTGGCTCTTGATAAGATCATTGAGTTTGGCAGAGCCTTCCTCTCCATCAACTTTTGTTTTAGCAATAACTTTTCCATCCTTATCTACATCGAGGTTGGATTCATCAACTCCTAAAAGTTCTGCGATGTGAGAAAGCTCATACGACACAACTTCTTCATCGTTGGCTTCTTCTGTCTCCTGTTCTGCTGATTCATCCTCGTCAGCAGGTGACTCCGCATCATTGGTAGCTTCGTCTTGTATAATTTCTTCTGTTGCTTCCTCGGTTACTTCCTCGGTAGCTTCTTGAGCAGTTGGCTCATTGTCGGCGAGTTTCTGCTCAATCCTTTCGGATACTGAGAGTTCCGCGCCCTGTTGGGTAGCGTCTTCTGCCATTGGATTATCTCCTTTGGTTATTAATAAACTGTTTAAACGGTCTTATATAATATAACTTATAAAAAGTCTAGTTTAGTTGTGCATAAAAACTATCAAGGTCTGGGTCAACATTGCCCATCTTATATTTCTTCTTTCCTAATTTCTCGGCGATCTCTGTTGTCCATCCTGTGCCAAGCGCACCGCCATCTGTTCTTCTTATTACTACCTCACCATTTGGTCTGGCTGATGTAATGTAATTATCATCTAGTAATCCTGCCGCCTTCTTAACATCATCTGGCTCCATGTTTTTAAAGATAACAGCATTTGCATTTGCTCTGGTATGTTTTGTGTTAACTAAATCAGGAATAAATCTTGTCGCTCCTGCGGCATCTTGTCCTAGCTCTCTGCCTAGTGATGTTGAGTAATCTACAAATGGTTTGTTGCCTAATAAACCACCGAGTACATTTTTCATTCTCTCTAAAAATACGGGATTATACTCCATGTCTCCTAAAGTATTACGCCAAGCACCTTGCCCTATATCATAAGGAGTATCACCGCCGCCTACTTTAGCACGGGCAGTTTCAAATCTTTTTATTGATAAAGGGTCATCAAGTGGTGCGCCTAGAAACCTTGCACCTTCTCCTGTAGTTGTCGCAACCTCAGTACCAAGAACAGGTGGGCGAAATGGTCTTTGGACTGTTCTGTTTAACCGATTATAAAAATTATGTGCATTAGGGTGAGCTAGTAATCCGTAACCACCATATCCTAGTGCTGCGCTACTAAGCCCATACTTTAATGCGTCTTCGAGTCTCTTCCCTTCCTCTGCTCGTAGTGCGCCTTCCATTGCGCCGTAGCCACCAAAGCCTAGACCATATTGTTGCATTCTGGTTAGGGGTAATTTTCCTGCGCCAAACAATCCAAGTTTCGCTAACATGAGCGAACTTGCAAGCTCAGTACCAAACGCCTCTTCAGGAAAAGCTGCATAGTAATCTTCGTATTGTTTTTCTGCGGCTGTTTTTATGTCTTGATAATTTTTTTTAGTTTGCTCCCATGATCTTGAGCTTGGGTCTTGTAAATATTGTAATCCTGCCCCAACGCCACCTCGCAATTCATCAATACCACCAAATGACCATCCTGACGCTGCTGCATTTAATCTATCAAGCCAACGATTGCCTGTGTATTCTGGCTCCCTTGTCCATTCATTTGTTAAAAAATTGTAAGCCACTATATAAACCCATCATCTAAACTTTCAAACTGACCCATGCTCTCAAGTAATCCACCTACTCCGCCGATAGGTAATGCAAATGAATGTAGTGGTGCTTTTTTGTTTATAAAATCACTTAAAACTTTTTTCTGTGTTTTGCCTGTATTCTTTGAAGTAAGTGCAATCCTGTCATTAAATATCTGCATAAATAATCGTGGGTCAGCAACGCCTGTGTTAGGCGAATCAAACATCCACAAAGATGACTGCCATTGTGCAGGGTCAACACCAAGCTCTGTTCCTTGCGCTACATTAAAATCTTCTAAATATCTATAGTGTTTAGGGTCAACATTACTGCCCCAACCTAGACTTCTCGCGTTATGCATATCTACTGTGACAGGTTGCAGATTGCCTAATAAATTTGCCTCGAATCTGGATGTTTTCGGAGCATATAGAGAATTTAACAAGCTACCTTGCTGTGCCAATGTAAGACTAGGTATTTGTGTTTTATGAGTGTGCGCCCCATACCCGACAGCCTTCCCTTCAGAAGTTATATTAGGAAACACAGGAAACTCATCTTTAACACTAGGAATATCTAGTGGGTTAAGAGAGTGCCTTGGGTGAGTATAAAAATAAGATGCTCTCTTAATATTCGCAGGTACTTTTGTTTGTGGTGATGTTGCGCCTAAATATTTTGCAAATTCACCAAATGCCTTGTCGCCTTCTGCTTCACCAAGCTCATCTATAAAGGCAAGCCTTAGTGGCTCGGTGTTATACCAATGCTCACCGCCTACCTCTAAGCCCTGCTCTGCTATTCTGTTCAACCTATTTATATTACTTGGCTGCCACAGCCTATCTATTTTGTCTTGTGTTACCTGCTCAACACCTCTTACAGGTTTTAATCTAGGTAAAGTTCCCTGTGTAATATTTGGATTCCAAGGCGGTAGCTCCCAAATGTTTTCTGTAAGAAGAGGCGATGTATCATAATCTGTTTTTGTTCTGCTGAGAGCTTTAATTAATTGGGATACGCTTGCCATTATATAAATCCATCTTCACTTTGAAATGTTCCTAGCGTTTGCTTGGTAAGATCATCAGATAACAACCCACCTAAACCTAGTGCGCCTAGTCCGTACTTATTGACAATACTAATAACACTTGGGTCAAAGATGGAATAGTGAGGCGCACCGCCACCTGTTGATGTATGCTCAATTAAGTTTCCTTTTATTCCGCCTCTGCTTAATATGTCGCTTGCTGCCTTTAAATCATAACCACCAATTTCTTGAGAAAAAGGGGTAAGCGCACCATAAATATGCCCACCTGTTGTTTTTAATTGGTCAGCTTTATATGGGGATGCTAAACGCTGTTTTAATCTAAAAGCGCTTGCACCTTTGTGTGCATTTAAAATGTCAGTTAATTTTCTTTGCACCTCTGGGTTTTGTTCACTAAGAGGTCTCTGCCAATTTAATAAATCATCTGCGCCTAAGTTTAATTTAACATTAAATAACTTTGCATCTGGATACGGAACATCTAATAAACCAAGTTTAAACGCTTCCTTAAACCCTAGTGCTGATGGATTATCATATCCATGCCCGAAATATATTCCGTGACCGTAGTTTTGCTGACCTACTCCTGTGCCTATAAATTCATCCGAAAACTTATCAAAATCTACTTTAGAACCGTGTGATGCAGGAATAAATTTTTTTGCAATTGTAGTAATAGCCACTATATCATCCCACCTTCACTTTGAAACGAGCCTAAATCTAAGTTTCTTAGTTCGTTTGAAAGTAAACCGCCTAGTCCTAGCGCGCCTAAACCACCAACTCTTTTATAATTTTTAGGGTCAAAGATTACTGTTCCCCGTATAGGGTCTGTACTTGTTGCTCCCTGAAAACCTTTAGTTGCTTCTTTATTAACAGGAAATTCTGAAAGTATATCTGCAAGCTGCTTTGACCATACCTCTGCTAATTGCTCATGGGTATATGGTGTTTCATCTAATGAGGCAATCTTTAATGGCGACATAACATCTCCCCAAGCAAGGTCTCCGTAGTAATCGTCTGGCTCACGTGGTATTAATTTAGCTTTGTGTATTTGCTGATACCAAGGGTCTAAACGAGTTCTATGGTCATAAAGTATTCTCGGTATTGGCACGGTTATTTGTCCTCTCCTAGCGCCTAACTGTAATGCTTGCGCTAAAGAAAGAACGTGTCCTTCAGAAGAAGCTAAATCAAGATCAGGCGCAAGCTCGTATTCTGCCAATATTCTTTTGCCAGTATTTGGCGCATTTAAGAAAACATTTGCTTCTTTTAGGTTAGGTGAAAAATATTTACCGCTACCTAATATTCCTATGCCTGCACCTGCGCCTGTGTCTGGGTCTTCTGCCCTGTAGAAAATACCTTTATTCTTTTCGTAAGCATCACGGAATGCCTTTACTTCATCATACGGGTCTTTTGCATCTTTAAGTAACTTCCACAGCCAATAGGGTAACTTTCCTGCCACTTAAATTCCCCTTTGCTGCATGATGTATTGCATCAATTGCCGTTTAAACATCTCCTGTTGTTGTGGTGACATTTGTTGTAGTAGCATTTGTATCGCTTGTGCATCTGACGCTTGCGGTATTGGATTAGGCACAACATTAACACCAATATCAGCGCCTAGTCGTGGTTGTGATCTTGGCATTTGTCTTGGGTCTAGATGCTGATATTTGTCTACGTACATTTAAAATTCCCTCGTGTAATTTATAAACCATGCTTTTTCTTCTGGTGTCATTTCTCCACTTAACAAACCGCCTAGCATGGGAGCTTCAAAACCAAATGTATCTGGTGCGCCTGTTCGTTGGTTCCAGAGTAATCCGAGGTTTGGCATTCTCGCTGAATAGTCACCACCTCTGTAATCAAAGCCCCTGCTACCACCTGATTGTTCACCGCCCCATTCTTCTGGTAAATCAACGTGTTCTCTTACAAGATTAAATCTTGGCTCACCTCTAAAACTAAAGTTTTCATTACCAACAGCAAGGCTAGGAATAATTTCTGCTTGGAGTAAATCACTATTAATAAGCGGATGTGGTTTACCTGCTTCGTAATCTACATTTGCAGTACCACCTGCCTGAATAAAATTTCCCTTCTTTTCTTCTAGCCTGCGCCTTGAAAGATTACGCAGATACTTCCTTAGTTCTTCTCCTTGCATTATGCGCTCGCAGCAAATACTTCAACAGTTACCGCATCACCAATTGGTCTGACCTGTAGTGATGCAACATCCGCCATAGTTCCGAAGCTCGGTGATGTGTCAGCTTCAGCCAACATCAAAACAGACGGGCTGCCTAGCACATGAGATTGTCCTGCCGCTAGTGTTACCTGATACAAAGTTGCAGCACCAACAACGGCTAACTCAACACCATTTGCGCTATCTAAGTTTGTAACACGAATATACTTACAATCCTGTGCGTCAATCGCATTTGCTGATGTGCTAGTCGCTGTTGCAAATGTAGCAACTGTCGTTGTTGCGCTTGTAGGGCAAGTGACAGTTCTCTTCATTACCTCATCAATACTTGCAACGGTGAATGAGCTTGTACCACCTTGCTCTCTGCTATTTAATGTAACTGACTCGGTTAGTGTTACTGTTAGTGTAGCCATTATGTTCCTCTATCAAATTTCCTTGTGTTATTAAATATTTTCTCAAGCTGAATGTCAGCAACCTTGCCATTGTCGATCATTGACTTGATAGCAAACTCAAGACCAACAAATAACTGCTTGCATCTGACAATATCCTGAATCTTATCTACTTCGGTAACAGGCATATTAAGTAACCTTGTATCCAAGGTCTGCTCTACCTTTTCAAATATTTCTTTCAGCAACGGATTGTCTTTAAGTTCAGCCGCCGCGATACCTTTACGTTTATCTTCTTCGTATTTATCCAAGCTCTGCACCTATCCCCTCTTCTCCAATGTCGGCGTTATAGCCCTCGATTAATGCTTTTACTTCAGCCTGCATGATGGCAATGTTCTTCTTATTCTCTTCTTTCATAGACTCAATCATTACCTTAACCTGCATATCGTTATTATCTTGTGCGGCTTTTGCCTGAATCTCCTGAATCTTTAATTGCGATTTCAGTTTCTCGATCTCCATTGAAGCCTGCGCTTTAACTGCCTCTGCTTCGGCTAGTGGATTAGGTTGTTGTTTAGCCTGCTCTGCACGTTGCGCCATTTCCTGTTGAAATTGTGCATACTCTTGTGAGTCTGGGTCTAACACCCAACGTGATGGATTAAGATAACCCATTGACTCAACAATATCGGTGAATGTGTTATAGGCGTTTTGCGGAGATACCAATCCTGCCTCTGCAAGTTTTTCCTGTAGCGATGCAATCACCATTGCGTTTTGCTGTTGCTCTTGTTTGTTGCCTGTACCTAATCCAACCTTAACGCTTAAATCATCGCGCTCTTGCCATTCCCTTGGGTCAACAGTAACGTACTCGCCTCTAAGGTTTACAATTTCCTGAACATCCTGATGCTTTCTCAAAACCATGTGAACCTTTGAAACTAAATCCTTAACACCAATCTCAGCAAACATTCTCGCTATAAATTGGAGCTTGGAATTAGCCTGCTTTAGATTCTGCATATACGCAGCTTTAGTTGTATTCTGTAATGCGTCTGGGTCTAGCCCTGTCATCTGTGGCTTAACGCCTGTTCGCTGCCCTCTGATTCCATCCCAGTAATCAATAGCAGGTAAAACGTGTTGCAGCACGGCAGGTTTTTCAATGACTCTGGCTGAACCATCAACAGCTTCCAATCCCTCGATACGTTTAACGCCAAGCGGTCTTGATACTAAAAAGTCATCGAGATTAACGCGCTCATTAACGAGATATTCCTGATTAACTAAACCATAAAGATTATCGAGGAACTGTCTTAGTAGAACTGTTTTGATTTCCTGTAGGTCTGCGACTTCATCGTCTAGTGATTCACCAATGTGTCGGTGTGGGATTTTCTTTGGGGTCAGATAGGAAAATGGAATATGATCAACTTCTTGATTCCACTCATCACCTTCTGGAATTTGTTCGCCAACAATGATAATTTTTCTTAGCTCTGCCTTGTCATCATCATCGTAATCAACTCTGGCGTAGCACTCGCGGTATTCAACATACTGCATTGATTGATCTACTGCATCGTACTGCTCTGACTCTGAATCAATCGGGTTTCTTGCGTTTTCTTCTTCATCTGTCGAGTCATAAGATGAGCCTGATAAACCGTTAACAAAATCTGCATCCATGCCCATTTCAATGAGCATTGTTCTTGATAGTCTGGTTTTGTGTTCAACATAATCTGCGTCATTGAGATTACCGCGACACGACTTGGAGATTCTTATTTCTTCTGGTGGCACACACTCAATTGCGACTCTGCCCTTGGTGTCTCTGATTCTTAACTCAATATCATAGAAGGTTGCCTCAACAGGCATTCCCTCGGACACAACAATTGTCTCGGTGTATTCTGCCTGCGATATAACCTCTGCCATATCGCCTAACTTCATAAGAAGGATACTCACTTCATCGGATGTTAAACCTTCGTATTTTTCTATTGTAATTTTGTCGTTTTCTTTCCAATAAGTTTTAAGGTATCCATTCTTTAATAATAATGCGTCTTTAAACCAATCATGCAATATCTCCCACCCATTGTTCTGGGTCATAATAACGTGATTGATGTAATCCGATTCCTGTTCGGCAGCGGCTTCGTCTTCCTGAGTGCGTGGAATAAATTCAGCGATGTTGCCTGATGCCAGAAATACATCCATTAATTCAGGTATCGCCCAATCAACAACCTCGGCAAGGTCTCTTGAAATTACTGCGCTTCTGCCTTCAATTTCATCCCCATATGGTCGTGCGTAGTAATGATCAAAGGCACTCGCCCTCTGGTTTGTTAGCTCGGAGTCTTCCGAACCTATCGCCCCATCTGATAGCGAGTTAAGTCTTCCAAGTAATTCTTCTCTATCCATCTTTCATTTCCATTATTATTGGCATCACTTCATCCATAGTCCAACCCTGCCCAAGCAAACCTTCTTCAACATTCTTTAGTGCAAATGACCTCGGCATTGTCGGACTTTGCGCTTTAAGTAAACGCTGTGCATACTCGCGAATATCCGTGCCGTTTGCTGATGCTTTCATCGTTGAAAAATCAACGCCTGATGCCTTCATTTCTTCAAGGCTAGGTTTTGTTTTTTTAGTAACTTTCTTTTTCGCCATGTTTAAACTCCCCTATGTGACAAATGTTAAATCTGGTTTTAATTCTCTCATAAATTTCTTTTCTCTGTCTCTGACCATTGCAGGGAATAGCTCTGCCATTGCCCAGATCAATGCGTCTGCTCTGTTTGGTGATTTAGTGCCAATGTATCCTGTCGTTGTAAAAGATAATAATTCTTCTTCGAGTTCGGGGTACTCGCCGATAAATCTTATTTTTCCTTTTTCATGTAGAGCCGAAATTGGCTCTGCTCTTACGACTTTCCCCCTTGATGCGGTGACACTCTTGTAAAAGGTGTTAGGTCTGGCGGTCTGAATAACGTGTTCAACCATTGCGCCACCGAAATTCTTTTCAGCAACAACACAATCTGCCTTGTGTCTGTCGAATGCTGAAGCAACAACATTGCCCCAGACTGATGGCGAATCTTTAATTGTTAGGTCTTCTAGCAGGTAAGCATTACCATCTGTTCCAAGTGCAGCGACTACGATACCGATTGCATCGCCGTCTGAATATTCATCATCAACACCTGACGGGTCAACGCCAATAACAACGCGCTGATAATCTGGAACCTTGTCGGTGTTAGTAATGCGCCACTTCTCAAGTGTCTCTAATTGCCACAGAGAGTTTTCATTAATATCGCCAAACGAACCTTCAGAGAATCGCTGTCTCAATCTAATAGGCAGCGCATCCAATTCATCGAGATAATCCTGAGACAGATTAGCGAGATTGTCGCATGGATTCATCTGAAGTGAACCATAGTTATCTGGCTCAATTGAAGTCTGACCATCTGGGTCTTTCTTCAGGATAAATAGCTTATAAGTCCAATGCGCCTTTGATGGCGGATTGCAATCGTAGTAAAACTTTAGTCTGAGTTTCTTATCATCGTTAACAAATGTCTTTTGCGCTAATCGTGTTATTGCTAGGTTCCGTGATGAGTAAGGTATTTGCGAACACTCATTGAGATACAATGTCGCATACTCCTGCCCCAGAATCTTTTCAGTACGCTCCTTATCATCGAGACCACCGAACCATATTGTTGCATTGTTCGGAAACTCAACAAACCAATCGGTCTTATCAATTTTATAATTAATGTCAGGAAAGCATAACCGCATTACCTTCGGAAAGGTATCGTGAACAATAGATGCCTTAACGTGATTAAACCTAAACCGAAGTATTGCGTGTCTTGATTCAGGCGATGCTAGTGCGCGAATAATAACTGATCGCACTAAAACAAATGTCTTGCCTGAACGTGAACCACCAAACAGCATAAGATGTTTTGCGTCACCGCCAATTAATCTTATTGCTTCGTGTTGCTTGTTTGTTAAATCAAAGGACACTCGAATCCTCATGGCTAATGTTAACTACCATCGAGCCAGAGTGTTCCGTTTCCACTTTATCGCGCCAACCAAAGTTATTCTTCAGGTTAAAGATACAGCCCGTTGGATTATTGTGAAACAATCTCTGTTCAATTGCAGCTTCGACTCTTAGCTTTGCCTTTTTTATAGTGTCAGAAAAGTCTTCCTTATTCTGGTACTCAATTAAACCTTGTCTTGTTAAATCAAGAGCAAGTGCAAGCCCTGTAATAGTAGGATACTCTTCTTTACTAATACAGTCTTCAAAGTATTGATCTATCTTTTTCTGAATGTCCTTTGGTGTTTTATATTTTGGTGGTCTTCCTGTCTTCATAATTTAATACCGCCCGTTTAAACAGTCTGGGTAGGTTGAAATAGTAGGGCGGTAAAAAGGGGAGTGCTTTCACTCATCTGAGTAGGAGAGAGTGACTCATTATAATTAGCTTACCGCCCAAGTATCATAAAAAAACCACCCGAAGGTGGTCTTATTTTTTAGTTAGCTATAACAGCATAACGAATAGTAGCAAATATATTATAGACTCTGCAATATATTTTTAGTACGTTCCGTTCATGCCATTCTGATCGGTATCTTCGAGCGAGTGAATCTCAGTACCGTTATGAAAGTCTCGGAAGATTTCAACAGCCTTATCCTCGGAGACAGTATGCACTACCTTGATTATGTTCCTGCCGCTTCTATGCTTACCTTTAATAACGTAAGTTTTGTAAGTACGATTCCAGATAATGGCGTGTACCAAGCCAAGTAATACAAGCGGAATAACCCACACCAACCAATCATGGTTCGCTATAATAAATGCGTCTAATGCGCTCATGGGTTATAATTCTCTACGTTAATTTTATGCCATCCTTCAGCAGATTCTTTAGCAGCGTCTGCGGTTTTGATACCGTAGTGAGTAAAGGCATCAGCTTCTTCCCCATTTTCAAAATAAACATTGAAGGTTGCCGAACCATTCCACTTAATGGTAATGCCACTATCAAATTTAAACGCTACCGTGCATGATGATTCAAGGTTAGCAGGTTCAGTTTCAAATCTTTTCCTGACACCATCTTTATCATTAACATAAAACAAATCAAAATGATTAATCATATTATTCTCCTTACTAATGAATAGTCGGTTGTGTTGGTAATTGGCAATGCCCGTTCTGAATTAATTCTTTTGCGGTTCTGCCAAATGTGCCTTGAAGCTGCCAAACAATACCTGTGTTAATAAGATGTTGCCATGCTTCAAGTTGAGTTTCTTGATCTGCTTCAACCAAGCCCTCTGCTATTGCTATTGCGTCATAATTGTTCATATACTTCTCCTTACTGTTTAGTCGGTTAATTTCTACTTCTTTTAAAAAATCTGTTTACCCAAATTCACGCTCTAAATATTCATTGCATATAACTTTTTCAGCACTTTTTGCAAATAACTTAGCGTGTCCTAAAATATCTATATGTTGAAAAATAGCATATTTACCAAAATCGTGTTCAGTACCACTAGTTTTAAACTTAACACCATGTTCTTCAGTAACTTCTACCCTAACAGTATCTCCACCCCAATAGCCTTCGGGTTTGTAGTATGCATAAAACGCCATTACATTTCCTATTAAATCATCACGTCTTATTCTCACGCTGAAAGTATCAAACTTTACATCACGCTCATCTCTATTTTCTAATTCACTTAGTACCTTTTCTATTTCTCTAAAAGTTTTAAATTTTACTTCAGTCATAATCTATCTCCTTACTGTTTAGTCGGTTAAATTTACATCTACTTCTACTGACTTAGCCCCAATTAAGGGGCTTTGTCGTTTGGCTTACTAACACTAACTAAAATCGAGAAAAAGTATGCTTAGTGTTATCTGCAATCTTATTTAATTTATTACAGAAAGCCTTTGCTTCTTTTTCTGTATCAAAATTAAAAAAAGCGATTGTTGGAGTAACAATATAAGTTCTATCTTTTTCTCGTCCTGTATATATTATCCAACCTGCATTGTTCTCTGATTGCTCGTACTTAAATGTATGTTCCCATTCGTTTATCATTTTCTACTCCTTACTGTTTAGTTGGTGTATTTGTCCAAACCAATTCTTGTATCAATTTCAAGTCTGGTTTGCGTTTCAAAATCTAAGACATATTTAAGAATCCTTATGCCTACTGCTACTGTTAATATGCTTATTGTTACCATTTTTTCCTCTTACTTTTAGTTGAGTTTCAGGTCGTTTAAACGCACCTGTATGATAATAAGACAGGGCTAAACGCCGATAGTTCAAAATTATTTCATATTTATTACTGTTTTAAGTCCTTGATTCTTATAATCTTTATATTTTTTTTGCATTTTTTTGACCATATTGTCGTCATCAACAAGCCCTTCGAGGGCATATTGCACCGAGTAGGGAGCCTTTATTTTACCCGTGAGCATCTTCCTGAAATTGTCAGTGTTCACGCCGATCAATTTGCCTGCCAAGTTTTGAGTGTAGCCACTTTTTTCTATTAGGTAGCGCAGGTAATTTGGCATCGGATTATAGTCTTCTATGTTCGGTTTCATTTTAGTTTCTCCTTTAAAATATTTGCAACGATTTCTTGTGTATCACTAGAAAACCCACCACGGCTAAAATAAGTCATATTAACGTCATTTTTAATTCTCTTTACCTGTTTTTCTGTTAAATACAGCTTAATTAATTTTTCTTTTTTTTTGGGTTTCATTTTTTTAACCTCTTCGTTTCTTTTTCAAAATCTTTTTGAATTTCACAAACTGTTTCTATGTATTCTTCATCGGTTCCTAAAAACAATTTACCGTTAATAATTCCTAAGAGGCGGTTATCTTTTATCCTAAAAAACTGAGCGCGATAGTCAGCCTCTGTAATATTAATAAATATTCGCTTGTCTTCAATGTTGAGCGCACCATCCGTCAACAAAGCAATACACAAAATATCAAGCATCTAATTGCCAAATGCCTTGGGCAAAATTAAACCTGAGATATGCTTTTCTTAGTTCATGGTCAGAAACTTCTATTGACTTGCACTCGCCTGTCTCGATACAGACAACAATAAGCGCAGCCTTCCAATTGTCATGCAGTACGGCGTTACAATATGCCGCTAATTGCATCAACTGTTCTGGGTATGGTTTAGTCATTCTGTCGTAGGATTTTTTGCTCATTTTGGTTTTATAATCCAATACATATTTGTTTTTAACAACCAAGTCAATCGAACCACCGTAGCCACAAAGTTGCTCATCGTCTTTACAAACAAATCTCTTCTCTGTCAGAAAATCATTCGCGCCTGTTATTTCTTTTGCGAGGTTAAAAGCTTTTTCGCAAAGCGCATGATCTTCATCATCTTCTGGCAGCTTGCCATTAGCAAGTAGCTCTAGCTTTTTGTGATAATCTGTTCCAACGGTTTTTGCCTTATCCAATTCAGGCGCGGTAAAATCTCTGACCACTTCGATATATTCTTCGGCAGTCTTGTACTTTTTTGGGTCGATTTTATATGCCTGAGTCAGATGCTCATCAACTTCCCAAATTACCAAGCCTCTGGAATTGGTAATGTGAGAATTTATTGTGGTAACTGACGGGTACACACGCCTGCCTTCTTTCATCCACTTGCGATAATCTTTGATGCTTGATGGGCGCAGTATCTCGCGCCCTTCGCGTTTAGTCGCAGCAGCATTAACAACTTCGTGCCTAGTGGCAATTGAATCATCTAACTCTTCATAGTAATGTGCCATTTATTTATCCTCATCTTTGGTTGCAGCATCCACAAAAGACTTAATAAGATTGTCTTTTAAATCATCAACTTTATCCTGTCTGTCTTTTTGCATTTCATCAGCCATAACTTTAAAAGTCTTCCTTATTTTTTCCATGCCTGAAGTCACAAGCTCATATCCATGCGAGAAATCTTCGCATTGCTTTAGCAGAAGGTCTGTTTTTTCGTCAATGGTTTTTGCTTTCTCAAAATCTATAACATTATCGTCACTCATATTATTTCTCCTCTTTTTTCAATTGGTTTTGTTCTTTGTTGATAAACCTTACTATCCGTAAAATTTCTTCTTTTTTAGGGTTGTCGCGCAAAGCCTCTTCGATGGTCATTTCAATTACCACGGGATTCTCGGCAGTACCTTTTTTTGCTTCAGTCATAATCTATCTCCTATTTAAAATGGGATTTTTTCATCATTTTCATCAAAATGAGGTGTATTACTTTCGTCAATTTTATTTCTAATGAACTGTGGCAACTTGTCATAAACATCGCGGTCACCTAGATTATAGACAAGCGGCTCTGTCGTTAGTTCAAACGCATCAACACCTTTCGGAAGCCCTGTAACAGCAACTACCTTTGACCAATTACCTTTTTCATTAATTTTTGTTGTCACCTGTGCAGGCTTGTTAATCAAAGTTTCAAGGTTTGTCTCTTTGACGTTAAGCCAAGACTCCAAGGTAATCCGAAGTTTAGCTTTCTCTGATGTGTAGACGTTGTAGTTCTCGGTGACAAGATAGTTCTTGCCGTTATCATCGAGTTCATTCACTTCCCAACCAATAATTACCTGCGGCGCGTATCTTATTTGATCTTGAGAATCTGGTGGCTGCCACAGTTGCTGCTCACCTAAATCAACAACCAAATTGCAACGCGCAATATAGGTGCCGTTTGGAATTAACTTTCTTTCTGGGCGGTCTTCCGCCTTGTAGTTCAAACTCATCATAGTTTCTCCTGTAAAAAGTCGTTATATTTTTGAAGCGATTTATTTTCTGCTTCTCTGTCTTGTTTTCCCCACCAATGCCTGTCAATTTCATCCTGCATTTTTTGGTAGCTGCTATCCGCATCCAGAATTTCTTCTGGGCTTGGTTCGCGCGATTCTAAATATTCATTACTCATTCTTCACCTCCTATAAAAATCTGAATTAATTCGGTCACCGAAATGCAAGACGATGAATCCGTCCACAACGATTTATCATATGTGGTGCAGTTCATTGCCCAATTGATTAAGATAAAAAGAAGAAAAAAGGAAATGAGAAAAGCGCAAAGTGCTTCACTTAAAAAAAGTAATATCTTTTTGGTTCGCGTCTTTTCTTCGTTTACTGTGTAGTTTTTCATATTTACCTCATTACTTATGGGTTAATGGTTAAAATTATACTACTTTTTATATGACAAACAACCTTTCGTTAAGTTGCACCGTTTAAACGCTTCCTTGCGTTAACGGTGGGTTCCCTTCACATTCTTGACAATTCTGAAGGTTCGCGTGACCAAGTTGTGACCTCGCTGCTCTGGTTTTAAAGCCGCAACCGTGTTGGCAAGATACCAAAACATTACGGGTTTTTTGCTTTTTCCTAGAATTGTAATCTAGCTTGGCATGAGGATATGCACCCAATTTCAAAATCGCAGGCTCTAGGTACGCAATCAATTCCTTCGATGATGTTGTTGCTGTCATCTTGCCTTGAAGACCAACTGCAATTGCACAATCACGAAATGGTTTGCGATGCCCATGATCAACACCAACGGTTGCGTGTACAAGTTCGTGGATTAAAGTTCCTGCTACTTCCTGAGAATCCGCCTCAGTTGGTGAACAGAAAATCTCATGGGTTTTGTCGGCACTAGCTTCTGGTGACCAACATTGCCCAACGACTTTCTTTTTCGCAAACGCTCTGCTAGAAGGCAGCGAACACGATAGCCTGATGTTGGTGGGTATGGTGTAGCCGTTCTTGGCAAACAATGGACGAAGGTACTGACTCGTCAATTTGTTTAGCCATTCTTCTCTCGTTATTTTTTTCATATTATCTCCTTACATTTAGTCGGTTAATTTCTACTTCTACCCAAAAACCCTCAGTTAAGAGGGTTATGGTTTTTTTTCTATTTAAAAATTCCTTTTCTTATTCCTCTTGGTTTAAAGCTGTTTCTGCGTCTACTAGCTCTTGAAAAAGTGTTGCAACCTTTATAACGAGGGTATTCATCCTTGCTATCTAAAAATTCACGATGTGATTTTTTCATTTCTTTCTCCTTACTGTTGTCGGGTTGTTTAAACGATCTGTATGTAAGGCAATCTTAATTCACAAAAGTTCAAAAAAAATAAGGGGGCTAGATAACACCCCCAAATTTATTACCCTGAAAAGTAGCTTACTGCCTTGAACCATCCTAACTTTTTAAGGTTTACTCCGTCTTTATTTGCATACTTAAAAAGCTCTTTGTTGCATGGTTTCCAAAGCTGTCCAAACGGTAATAAAACACTTAACTTTTTTCCGTCTGTTGTTGTTCCAACACAATATGAAACATCCCATAATGGCGCACCTTTATCAGTCAAAAGTCTGACTCTATCAATGCTTATAAGTTTAGGGTCATTCCATTCTACAGAATTTTGTAAATTGTAATCTTTAAAAAATTCTTTGTGCGCCTGACCTAATTCTTTTGCACTTTCTGCGTCAGTTACGCAAGAACCTAAATAGTTTAAATCTTCATTTGTTATACTCATTTTATTCTCCTTACTGTTAGTCGGGTTGTTCTACCTAGAAACCCTCAGTTAAGAGGGTTTGTCGTTGTTAGTTTTATGAAACTTGAATACTGTCTTCATTCAAATGTCTGGTAAAAAGTCTTGGTCTAGCTGTGTCTTTGAAAACTCTTTTTACAGCTTTTTTAAAATCATCTAGGACACTTGTTGAAATTATAAAACCTCGATGACCTTCTTGTTTACCTTTTGAAATATTAAAAATAACTGTGTAGTCAATATTGTTATTATCAAGCTCATTTTCTATTAATGTGATGTGTTCTTTTCTCATTTCTTTCTCCTTACTGTTGTCGGGCTGTTTAAACGATCTTGTATGTATATAAGGCAATTATAATTGATGATAGTTCAATAAAACAACAAAAAATTGTGTATTATTTTACTCTCTAAGTGATTGATTTTATTAGCTTATAAAAAATAGTTGTAAAAAAAAACAATTTAGTCTTAAAATGGGCGCATGAAACGCGGTATTTTACAGGCAATTGCAAGGATAGGCAGTCAGAAGAAACTTGCCGACAGAATCCACGTGACTCCGCAGGCGGTGTCTCGGTGGGTATCGAGGGGCGAGGTTCCGCCTCGCAGGTGTCCTGATGTTTCGCTTGTTTCTGGTGTTCCCGTAGAAAATCTGAATAAAATTTTTATTAAGGCATATGAAGACCAAGACAGTTAACAAGTTATGGCGCGGTTGCGTATCTATTCGGGATTACGAATGGAGAGATGCAATTAAAAAAGGTGGTATTAAGATCACTCATGGCAATGATACCATTACAGTTACAGCAGATGAATTGTCTCACTTGAGACCGAGCGGTAAATTTATACAATCGAAGTTTAAAGGCAGTTACCAATTAGTTGATGTTCCTTTTATTCCAGACAACAATCAAGGAGTGCTAATATGAAATGGTTCCGTCACGATTCAGATTCCCACATTGACACAAAGATCAAGAAACTCAAAAACAAATATGGCATAACAGGATATGGTCTCTACTGGTACTGCCTCGAACTAATTGCAGGCAAGGTATCTCGCAACAATATTACTTTTGTTTTGGAAGATGATGCAGAAGTAATTGCAATTGATTGGGGGCTAGACCAACTGAAAGTGCAAGAAATTATGAGTTACATGTGTGAGCTAGGACTTTTTGAACACAACGAGGGCAGTATTACCTGTCTCAAGTTAGCCTTGCGTTTAGATGATACGAATTCACGCAACCCAGAAATTAAAAACATCCTTGCAATGCTTGGCAAAGCCGAACTCAGCACAAATTCTCCGAAGACTTCCGAAGAAACCCGAAGAGATTTCGGACAGACTAGATTAGATAAGATTAGAAAAGAAGAGATTATAAAAATAAAACCTATGCCTTATATTAAGGATGCAGAAGAAATAATAAAGTTCCTAAATGAAAAAGCCAAAAAGAATTTTCAAGTCCGAACACCAAACGGTAAACCAACAGCAAATGCCCTGAAGGTTATTGATCGCTTAAAGGAAGGTTACACGGTTCAGCAATGCAAGACCGTGATTACGAGAAAGACCAGAGATTGGCAGGCAGATGACAAGATGACGCAATATCTAACGCCCGATACTTTGTTTAGAAAATCTAAATTTGATAAATATCACGGTGAGTGTGTCGCGCTATGACTTTTAAATATATTTACTGTCAGGACTGCGGCGAAAAAATGCACAGCGACAGCAAAAGTTGTGTTTGTGGATGGCAGGCAAAAGAAGACACAAAGAAAACAAATTGCACATGGAAAAACAATGGTAGGGAATGCCCCGTATACGCAACTATAACACATGAAGGTAGGTGGCTTTGCACTCATCACTATCCGTTAATGAGTAATGCTGAAGCGGCAAATGCAATGCTTGAAAGAATTTTGCGAGGCGATATTCCGAAAACAAAAGATTGGCGCAAAGAAATGTTGGAAAAAGATATGAAAAGGAGAGAGAAAAATGAAAAGGTGTAGTAAATGTAACAGCGTGTACGATGAGGGGGAAGCGTATTATAACGGCACATTGTGTCGTGATTGCCACCTCAGCAGAAGACGGGAGTATGAGAAGAGAAGGCGAGACAAAAGAAACGCGGTAATGAGTGTTTCTCGCGTGCCGTTGATCGCTTTCGGTAAACCAAAAATATATCAGTCGGGGATGTTTGGTTATGATTAGCGAAGAAAAATTGGAGCAGGCTTTAAATAGAATAGTTGATACAGATGTTTTAGCGGCAGAAAAAAAAGTAGAAGTTGAACGAAGAAAATTTGTAATGAAGCGCGTGGAAGACGCTCATTTTATGTCTAACACGGGTTCAGTTGAAGCAAGGAAGGCGGAGGCAAGGTGCAGCGAAGAGTATCAGCAGGCAGAAGCACAATATCTGAAGGCTTATCTTGACGCTGAGAAACTTAACAACGAGCGAAAAAGCTGTGCGTTAATTGTTGAAGTGTATCGGACGCAGTCAGCCAATCGCAGGATGGGATAGATGGAAACAAACGAAGAGCCTATCAACCCGAAGTATTTGGAATATGTTAAAAAAGTTTCCGAGGCAATTACGAAGAGAACAGGCTATCATTCTCCTCTTTGTACGCCTTGGGATAGTTTTGATGATATGATAATCGACTTGCATCGGGAAATGATAGACATTGAAATTAAAGACAACAGCATACCGCAATAAGAAATATCTTGAGTATGTGAGCGAACTGCCGAGTTGTATCTCAGGCATACCTGCTGATGACGCTCATCATATTAAAGGTAACGGCTTTGGCGGAACAACTAAACCATCTGACCTGATGGTAATTCCATTAACACGCATGGAACACGCCGAGTTTCACAACATAGGTTGGAAAAGTTGGGAAGAGAAATACGGCTCGCAATTAAAATTTGTTTTATTTACTTTCGACAGAGCAATTCGTGATGGTTTTTCTTTTTAGCAGAAAGTCATTTGACACTAAAAAACCCCATGCCACAGGTCATCGGGCATCCGATAAAACGCTTAGATCAAATTCTAGAGCTTCATTTTTTTTTGATACATTGAAAATCATTGTTTTAATTCCATTCTTGATTTTAATTTACATTGCCTCGATAATTGTTATTTATGTGGCAGAGAAAATCAAAATATCACATTGAACATACAAGCGGCGAGTTCACAATTACTAAATCTTTTAGCAAAGGTGATGTTACTTACATGCTGTTTAAACGCAACGAACCGATAGATACATTTGATAATTGTGCTGATGCAATTGTTTACCAAAGGGAGAACTATGACAGAAGGGGAAATTCAAAAACAAATACTCAAGGCACTTCCGCTTCATAAGAACGTGGCGTGGTTAGAGCGCATTAATGTTGGGAAAGTTTTTATTGGGAAACGCTTTGTGACTTTTGGTTTTAAGGGATGCTCCGATTTAGTGGGGCAGATGAAGGATGGCAGATTCCTCGCGATTGAAGTGAAGAAGCCAAGAGGCAAGACAACGAAAGAACAAAGAAAGTTTATTGAGTTAGTACAAACAAATGGGGGCGTATCAGGCATCGCCCGTTCTATTTACGATGCGTTGGAGATTGTTAAATGAAAACGATAATTCATGTAAATCAACATAAGATCAAAGCTAACACAAAGAACGGAACCAACGAACCTGTGCTTACGGTAAAGACTTATAAAGATAATAGATACTGCCATGAGGCAATCATTCATGGTGAATCCAAAGTAGTTCATAGCCCACATAAACCTCTATCCTGCGGTGCAAGGGTGTGGATAGAAACACAAGCCGATGTTGAAACAATATGATATTAAAAAATGGCAGGCAGGTTAAATTGATAGGTAGTTTTCGCGCTCCTTTTAATGACGAAAAATATTATCACGCTATTGTGCCATTTAATGATGAAGAAAAGCGACTAGCTAAAGTTGGTAAGACGCATCACATTCAAATAATAAGAAGCGATAATGTCATTGAAGACTCAAAATGAAAAAAAAATGCTAACTGATCTTCGGCTCTGGGCAAGGTGGCGCAAGAGCGACAGGCATTATCAGCTTGGTTATCCAAAGCAATCAGCAGAACAAAATATTCCTACAACGGGAAACAAGGCACTACCGTCATGGGAATCTGAAATGCAAATTGATGGGTTGGTTGAACATGAAATGCCGAAGTCGTACAGGCGAGTGATTGTTGCAGCTTATAATATTCCGCAACGCGAACATGGCATTACCAGAAATAATATAATTAAAAAGAAAATGTATTTTGTTAAAAAAGACGGCGTGTATCGTTTCCCGACAGATGCGGATTCGACAGCCAGATGTCTCGGAATATCGAGACCAACATTTTACAATATTTTGAATTGCGCGAAGGCGTGGTTACTTGGGAAGGCGTACTAAAAAAAATCAAAAAAAAACCCCACCGAAGTGGGGCTTGTGGTTTACTTTTGTCAACTTTACTTCTTAATCTCTATATCAAAATGATTGCTAGGGTCAACTTCATTTTGCATTTTAAATCTTACTTCTATGTCATCTACTGATTTGCGTAAACGTGTAACAATTACTTTCGCTTCATCTTCTGTGTAATCGTAATTACTGATGTTAGAAAGATTGCCAATTAAATTTAGATATTTTAATGCCTTGTTCATCCGTACATTAATTAGCTTAACAAATCTTTGTCTACTATCTCTAAGAAACGCATTTGCTTGCTTTTTCATTACATTTTCCTCTTATTAGTTAATCGAGTTTATGCTTCTATCATTTTTACTGCTCTCTTCAATACTCTCTTTCTTTCCGTGTCAGAAAGACCAGATAGTGGTTGAAGAGTTTTAATTGCCCATGACCTTTCGTCCTGAACAGTAAACTTTGACTTAGAGCTTCGAGTGTACCTACGATTCTCTCTTTGCCAATCATCTAAGACACCTAACTTCTCGGCTGTCTCTTTGTCTAACTCTTTTAAATTCATTTTTACACTCCTTATTTTTAAGTGTGTGAAAAAACCCCACCGAAGTGGGGCTTGTGATTTAATTGATGCCCTTGTTAGTTAAAAGAAATTAGGCAGAGATTATTTTCTGCCGAAGTAATCAAGGTTAAACCAATAACCTTTATCACCTTCCAGTGTGCTATACTCGCCACCCCCATGAAGGTATTGTAGTTCTCCTTCTGTCGTGTAACGAAAGCGAGGACGTTTCACTTCATCTTCGCTCAATCGGTTAAGCATGTTATTGACAAGATCAACTGCCTCTCGCCACCCTTCTGCCGTATCGTGCAACGGCTTTATTTCAATCCAAACAGCATTGTCATAAAATATTCTACTCATAAATAACTCCTTACATTAAGTCGGATAAAAGAAGGGCATCAATATTTTTTTGTATGTAGTAAACATTTCAGTTTACGTTGTTCGCTATATCTTATAGCTAATGGTCTGCCAATCCTTTGGTCTTGTACTGCAAGTGATAAACTCCACATCTACTCTCGACATTTCTCTTACCACTTATTAGTTAGACAATTTAAAAATTTAAAAGTTCAATCATAATTTTTTCCTTAACGTAACTCGTTCAACAATACATGAAGAAATAATTTCCGATAGCCCTGCAAAATCACCTTCACTCGTTTGCGTGTCAACCAAGAAAACGCGCTTATCATCCTCCTTAATTAACCAACCACACGTTTTTAAAAGTATAGAATCTTGTTCCATGTCTTTTTCAGAAACAAAAGACGCATCACCCGAATGGTCACGATACGTTATCATTACAAAAGGATATTTTTTCCACTTAGCTTTCATCATCAAAACTCCCTGCGTAGGCTTCCCTTAATTTATTTGGTGGGTCGAATTTTGATTTGCAATCTTTGCAAGCGTAGCGTTGATAGCGATGTGACTTCATGTAACGCCAACCTGCTTTAAAAATGTCTGAGCTACCGCACTTTGTACAAACAATTTGTTCTTTATTGTACAGGGCGTAATTTGGATGGTTGTTGATGAATGGTTTTAATTTTTCGTAGCACTTCTCGGTAATAGCGACATCCACTTTATTGTAGCGAACCATCTTCTTAACGCTGTTGATTGCAAGATTTAAGTCTGGGGAATGCCCGATTTCGGGGTATTTGGATTGTAGGATGTCGAGCCATAATTGATATCCACCAGTTTCTAGCTTCTCGCCAACTTCTAAAAATCGTGCAAGGTAGTCTAGGCGATTGGAATCAAAACGAAAGTAACGCCGTGCCGCAGTAAGCGTATCTATCATCTGGCGTTCTTGGGTGGGTTCTAATCCGTGTTTAATGAAGGCGGTGTTTAGTTTTTTTAGATCAAAATTTCTAATGTTATGCCCACACAAACAGAAAGAGTCTGCTGTTAGTAGAATTTCATGGAAGCGCTTTACAGGAACATAATCATCGTACACATTTTTTTTAAATCTATTCATGTCATCAATAATACTTGAGCAATAAATTTTCTTTTGCCCACCCCACTTCCATGCAATGGAAATTATTGATTGATTTTCGATTATGTTAGTGTGGGGTATCGAAGTATTAAACAGCGTAAAGGTGTTTACAATGTTTGGTAAGTTTTCGACATCAAAGAAAAGAATTTTCATAAACGAAAACCCCCTTTAGTTATTTATTTTTTCTTTTTCTTTTTCTTTTTCTTTTTTTTCTTTGGCGGTCTGCCAACTTTACTACCGTATGTTCCTTTCCCGTATGGCATTTTACATTCTCCTTTAAATTCGCAATTGAACTTTTTGTTTTGTAAACTGTCTAACTATTTTAACCTAATAAAATTAAGGTGGCAAAAATGAAAGACACAAAAAAATATTTAGAAAGTTATTTTAAAGATGAAAAAATAACTACAAAAGATATTCAAGACTTAATTCTTATTGTTTGCAAAGAAGACGATGTATTAGAAACTAGGTTTATGAAAAAGAAAAACTTTCTACAGTATCTATATGTTGCATTACCTAATATAAAGAATACCACTATAAGAAGGCAAGTGAATAATCTTTTGCAGGCAGGCGTATTAAAAATCTGGAGAAAATATAAGACCAAGCCTTTTGTTGTTAAAGGCAGGCTACATAAATATAGATGGGGTGACATCCTCATTAAACACCGAAGAACAACAACTGATATGTTGTTCGATATATTAATGGGCGATGACCCTGCAAAAAGATTAACCTACATCACAGACCATTGGGATGATTATGCGTCTAATTAAAGAAGAGCGCAGACACATAACCCATTGCGAAGAAACCAACTCTCCACAGCCACTCAGGTAATTCCCAGAGCATATCATCAAGCAAGTCTCTTACTTTGCCTAGCAGTTCTTTTAGTTTGTCCATTTTATCTTTTATACCTTTTGTTATTAACCGACTATATATCTTAATAAATAAATCCACCTACTTTTTCCAATTTGCTAAACCTTTAATTCCGAATGACGCTGCAATGGCAGCTCCGAGGAACGCCTTATAATAATCAGGCATTCCACTTAGCACCACAAACCCTCTTTCAATAAACGGTACTAAGTCAGGGATGAATGCACATATCATTGGAATTGATAGCACCACAACAAACCACTCATCCTTCCATGAGGTCTGGCTCCCCTGTGCCTGTAGTTGCTCCCATGAATCAGTCGATTCAATCGACCTTATTTTTAATTCTTGCTTTGCTTGAGATTCTTTTGCTTTATTTTCTAAGAAAGTTTTAGCAAGACTACCTACTATTGAAAAAATTTGAATCATGTTATCTCCTTACCAAACGCACGGACTAATTGCACATATTCCATTGGAGCCATTAGCAATAAGATCGTTGTTGCTACGCATTGCTTTGCAAACTGGATTAACCCATTCTACAGGTGGCGTGTAATTAGAGTAAGTAATTTTTAGTTGTTTTTGAAATTCCTCTGACAGTTTAAATTCATTACAAGCTATTGCATCAGTAAATACAAAGTCAGTTGTTATAACGTCAACACGAGGAGAATCAAGGTAGAACAAATAAAGTAATAAAATAAATTTAATCATAATTAACAATGTCTAAATAAAACCTATCTTCGCCTTCTAGCTTATCCATAAATTCATCAAATCCTTTGCCAGATTGTAAGATGGCAGGCACGCCGTTTAAACAACCATATTGTTCTCCAACTAATATACAGCCATGCGTATCTGTGTTATCAAGTTCGGCAACATTGCCTTTGTGAAATAATATATTTGTTCTGCCTGTAACTCGGTTTACTTTAAATGTCTCGCCGAATGTTGGTGACAATGTTCTTGAACACATATACTGCTTATCACCTGCGATACATGATACATTAGTTCTGTTGTCTCTCCACATTGGTTCAAGCGTCACCGCAAATGGAACGCCGTGGTTATCTTTTAAAACACCAAATGTGCCTTCTTCAAGAGAAGCTATTCTTAGCAATCTGAATACTATCAATCGTCTATTTCCTTCGGAGAGAAGAGCCGTTTAAACTTCGCCTGTTCCAATTTGTAAGATTTTATTTTATAGCAGATATTAACTATCGCTGTGATCACCGCAACGATTACTAAAATTCCTGCACCATGCACATCCAACCAAGACAGGAT
>VTLG01009377.1_pt1 | contig 37511 bp, 61 predicted proteins | sample 4694571 | NCBI WGS metagenome assembly VTLG01 (sample SAMN12604809, study PRJNA352737) | marine metagenome | biome: ENVO:00000447; feature: ENVO:00000209|ENVO:00000569|ENVO:01000036; material: ENVO:00002151; isolation source: viral sequences binned using virsorter ...
GGGAATGGCGAAGTGTGGGGATATTTTATTTACAATAATAAAATGGTTGTTGCTCATTACTGCATAGATCAGCATGGAAATTATATTTTATGAAAGAAGTTGAATTAGATTTATACGAAATGCAATCGTCAGCTCATTTAGGAATTTTAAGATGTTTAGAAAGTATTCGCTTGAAACAAGATTGGGGTTATGGATTTAAATCTACTCTTAACGAAAAGTTTGCAAGGTCTATCTCTGGTGCAATGTCAGAAATGAGTGTGTGTAAATTTTTGGAAATACCTTTTACCTTTACTTGTAATGTTGGAGCTGTACCAGATATTTATTATAAGGATCTTAAAATTCAGGTCAGGTCGCAAATACCAAAAAAGAATAATCGGAACTCATTAATTTTACGACCTACTGCCAAGCCTAAAGAAATTTATATTTATGTTGAAGATCATGCTCCATTTTTTAAAATTTATGGATTTATTAATTCTTCAGCAGTATTAGGCACAACAAAATTTTTAACAGACTTTGGATTGAAAAGACCTAAAACTCATTCCATTCCTATTGAACAGCTTACACCAATATTTTTACTTAAAGATGGGAGTTATAATTGACAGATAAAATAAATTTTAAATTATTGAAACCTTTTGGTTCAACACTTGCTAAAGCTGAACTGCCTTTGCAATTAGTTTCGGATTTTTTAAAAGATTTAAAAGAGATTAGGGAAGATAAAGAAAAATCTAAAAACCATGACTTTTCAAATAATTTAGTAGGAGCTGTCCAAGAGGAGTATTTAATAACACCAGAGTTGATGCTTAAATGGAAGCAAAAATTTTTTAATCCTATTATCTCTCAATATGCTGTCCATCATTACCCACATAAGACAGTTAAGAATATTAAAATATTATCTGCTTGGTTTGTTGTTTCTGTTTCAGGAGATCAGAACCCACAGCATACGCATACGAATTTTGGTAAAGATGAAGATAAGCAACCTCATTTAAGCTGCGTTGGATTTTTAGAAATACCTAAAATTATGGAAGAAAATAATAGTAATGAGAAAAACCATCATAAAATAAATGGCAAAACCCAATTTAGTGAAGGCTCTGAAAGCATATTTAATAATTCTATATTTACTATAAATCCAGAGGTCAGGGATTGGTATTTGTTTCCTGCTAATTTGCTCCATTCTGTATTTCCATTTTATTCTGAAAACCCTAAAGACGAAAGAATATCATTTTCATTTAATTCTAAAGTTGAGTTTGAAGATAGGAAAATAAATTGAATATGTATGGTGATGTTAGAACTTGCCAGACAGTATCAAAAGGCAAGGTTTGTAATGAAGATGCAAAGCTAGTGGAGAGAGGGAGAGATTATTGTTGCGATTGCTATGCCAGAGTCATTTTAGGCAAAACTATGGAACAAATTGATAAGGAATTACAAAAGGAACAAATTGAAATATTTTGAAAAAATAGACAAGGACTTATTAAACAATAGGAATTTAAACTCCCATGAGAAGTTAATCTATGTTATTTGCAAGTCTTTTGAAAATGCTCCTAGAGGTTGCAGGGTATCTCATAAGTATTTAATGCAAAGGACAGGTATTAAAACCAAAAAGACCTTAATTAAATGTTTAGATAATTTATCTCTATATGGGCTTATGAGTCGTAAGCAAATAGGTCAGGGGACTAATCATTATGTTTTTGATAAGGACAATATGCAATCCTATATTGCTCAAAATATAGGTCGTAGAAAGAAAATATCTAACAAGAAAAATCGTCAATTTAAATCTTATATGAAAGCTATTAATGATCCCAAAGTTATCCCCATTAAAAAGTAATACAAAGATTATTAACAATTTGGAGTATCAAAAAGACTACTTCGGAGTATCAAAAAGGACACTCTATATAGACCTAATATATATATACCTAAATATAGGAAATTATAAATAAATGACAAAGTTTGTAGATCCTAAATTAATAAAGCAACAATTAGACAAGATAAGAAAATCTAAACATTTTGGTTATCAAAGAGTCAAAGATACAGCTATTAAAAACCCCACCACCCATGCCAGACATAAGGACATACAGAATAAAAGAAAATCATTAAGTAATGACCGATTTATGCAATATTTAAGAGATATATCAAAGGAGGATAATACAAATTGATTGATATAGAATTTCCATTAACTCCCTCCCACCTTGATAAGCTGATACAAATATCATCATTTGTTGATAGTAAACTACCACCTCCAAAGAAGCCCATTTGCCCAACCAACTTTATGATTTTAGAAGTAACTCCTGAAAATAATAAGTATAAGGATACTGGCGGAAAAATGAGAATTATCCCAACTGCCAGACAAATGACTATCTGGCAATTTACGATCAATCTTGTTGCTAGAGCTGATTTTGAGTCTAGAGAGCTAGTTAAATGGAAGAACTACCCTTGCACAAGGTCATACAGAGCCTTGAAACGACTCTATTTGGATAAATCACATGAAACCTTACGCAAAATGTATAATGAAGTCTTGCTTGATCTGTGTGTGATTGCCAATAAGGAAGGAATTAATAAGTTTTTAAAATAGTTGTAAAAATATCACATTATTTCTTGACAGTTTGCCTTATTTAAACTACTAGATGAAGTATAATTAGGTTAACTATAATCAACATCTAGTTGGTCATAGAATTAACATAGTTTGAATCATATAGCCTATCAATCACCTTTCTATTTTTTTCTTTCTTTCTATTGGTAGGCTATTTATACCAATATTTATCTATATTCTCTGCATTGTATTCAACTGCTTTCCACTGAATATTCTTTTTAAATTTATTTCTTTTTCCAAAATCAACAGCTTCATCTTCAGTATTAAATATTATATTAGTAAATGAAGTAAATTTATCTTTAGGTTTATGGATAATGAAATACATTTAATTTAGGTCTTATTTAATAATTAATTAAGTTTTCAGATTTATACCAAATAGATTCATCATTTAAATTTATTTGTTTTTCTGGAAAGAAATAATTTAAACATTTTATTATTTCAAATTTTTGTTTCTTTCCAAAATTAAACTCTCTCACATAACCCTCTTTACCAGAATATAAAGATGGTCTTTTAAAAGGTTTATCTAAATTGCCTTTTAAAACAAAATCTAATAAATCTGATAAATTTTTTAATTTTAAGTATTTAAAATGATGCATTAAAATTGCTCTATGAGGATTATTAAATTTCCAATTAATTTTATTTAATTTAAGATTATTATTTTTATTCATATTTCCTCCTATTGATTAATTAAATACCATGAGATCATTATAATCTCTGCAATTATTATTATTTCAATCATTTTTAGCCATATCCATCACTTGAGAAATATATTTATCTCTAAATAAATCTTTATCACTTTCAATCAATATACCTCCTAATGAGCTTGATTTAACTTTGTTATAATTATTGCAGCATTTACAAAATTTTTTAATTTCAACTGATAAAACAAGCCATTGATTTAAACCTTGATCTATTTTTTGGCAAATATTTTTTACATCATATTCAGTTTTATCAAAGCAATCATAAGGACTTAATTCTTCATAATCCTTTTTAACTGTAACAATATAATTTTTAGTTTTATATTCTTTTATAGTTTCCATTATTTTACTCTCCTTTTTTGGTTGTAGTATTGATGTATAGGAAATTGATAAACATTAGAAACTTGTCTTATAGGCTTATCAACCTTTGGCATTATAGATAATTCACCGAAACCCATAAAAGAAAACATTTTTCTTTTTTTATAGGTTGCAGAGAATAGATTATAAATATTTATATCTTTATTCTTCATTTAACCTCCTTAAAAAATTTATTAATATTCTTTTTAAGCTCTGAATTTATTTGACCAATTAATTCAATTCTTTTAACTTTATAGAATTCAATCAATTCATTATTACTAGATTTATTTTCAGACTCTAATTGTATGATTAATTTATTTAATTGATAAATATTCATGCAACCTCCTTTGATTGATTATTATTTAACCAATCATGAGCTACTTCATTTAACTTTTCATAAACATTTGATTTAATAATGTCATAAGCATTATCAGACCCCTCTGAAAGTCCACTTTCATTTGGATAACCTAACCAAAGATCATCACAAGCTAATTGAAGTAAATCAAAATTATAAACAGGAATATTAGAATCTATATATTCATGAAGTAAATCATCATTCTCTAATATTTCATCTTTGTTATCATTCAACTCATCAACTAAATTTTTTTCTAGTTGATACATTGATATTCTTTTATCATGACTCATATTTGCTCCTTTGTTAATTTGGTTAATTTGAATCATAACAAGATTAATATAGAAGCTAATTAGATATGTCAACTAAATGATAATAATAGATATTAACTTAATTAATATTATTAATAACAACTATAAATAGAATTAAACTGTTGCATTTATGCAACACATACATACATTAGAACGATTATAAACTATGAATATAAGATATAATAAAGCTATGGAAAAAAGAATACTAGAAAGACTCTGTGAAGGAGAAAGTATTAGATCCATAACTAGAGATCCAGAAATGGTATCATGGGCTACATTTAGCCAAAAATTGAAAGATAGTGAGAAATTACAAGATCAGTACTATAATTGCAAAAAGATTGGGATTGAGATCATTATTGCAGAAGCACAGGACAAGTTAAAAAGCAGTATTGATAAGCTAGAGAATTCAGGCAAGATGGAGAATAGCTTACCTTTTGCACATTTAATAAAAGAAATGCAAAGTAATGCGAAGTGGTTAAGCTCTGTTTTATCACCAATTAGATATGGAAAAGATACTAAATTGACTCTAAATGGTGGAGATAAACCTATTGAGATTAAATGGCAGCAATAAGAATAAGCTAATAAATACAAGGATTAAGTATTAATTAATTCAAATAATACATCTGAATTTATACAGTAGATATATAGAGATTGTCTGGCAAATCTGCCAAAAGATAAGCAATTACAAGTTGAATAGATAATATTTACATACTTTCTACATACTTATTTAAAATAAATGTTGATTTAATTAGTTAATAAGCACAACAGACTGATTAATAATCAATATGTTTAATTATTTGGTTAATTTGTGAGGATTTAGGGGGTTTTATTGAAGGTACACCATCAAATCATATTTTGGCGGTTTGTTAAAATTGAGGGAAGGTACACACAACTAGATTAGGAATTTTATGATGAAATTTGATGACAAACAAAATGGCTACCCAGCAGTAGTTTATGTTATGGAAAACAATAATTCTGTACTTATTCACTTTGCAGGATTTGAGGATCTATTAGAAGCTAAAGTTTTCTCACATCACATAATGGATGAACTTGGCATTGAAAGATTATTTGTTCCTAGAGGAGTTACAATACATTAGGGGGGTTTTGTTTTAAAATGCCAGAGATTGTCATTCCATACAAACCAAGAGAATTGCAAAATTTTTTGCATAAAGAAATTGATAAGAGCCGATTTAGCGTCTGTGTGCTACATCGGAGAGCAGGTAAAACTGTTATGACCATCAATCACATGATAAGAGCAGCTCTTACTTGTCCTTTGCCAAGCCCAAGATATGCTTTTATATCTCCAACCTTCAAACAAGGTAAGGCGACAGCATGGGATTACATAAAACAATTCGCAGGTAAAATACCTGGAACAAAATTTAATGAGTCAGAATTAAGATGCGATCTACCAAATGGTGCAAGGATAACAATTCTTGGAGCTGAAAACGATCAAGCATTAAGAGGTATCTTTTTGGATGGTTGTGTTTTTGACGAAACACAAGCAATTAAACCTACTATCTTTCCAGAGGTTATAAGACCAGCTTTGGCAGACCGAAAAGGGTGGTGTGTATTTATTGGAACACCAAAAGGTAGAAATTATTTTTATCAACTTTATGAAGATGCTAAAAAGAATAAAGATTGGTTTGCTTGTAAGTTTAAAGCTAGTGAAACTAATATATTAGATCCTGATGAATTAGTTGCTGCAAAGCAAATGATGTCAGATGATCTATACGAACAAGAGTTTGAGTGTAGTTTTCAAGCAGCTATTACTGGTTCGTATTATGGTGCTTTAATCGAAGAATTAGAAACACAGAATAGAATTACAGAGGTTCCCTATGATGACAACATTGATGTTGAAACATGGTGGGATTTAGGTCTTAATGACAGCACAGCTATCTGGTTTGTCCAAAGGTATAAAGGAGAAATTAGATTAATTGATTATTATGAAAATGCAGGTGAAGGATTAGATCACTATGCCGACATATTAAATCAAAAAGAATATGAGTATTCAAAGCACATAGCTCCACATGATATTAAGGTAAGAGAACTTGGTAATATGGGAAAGTCAAGGCTAGATAGTGCTTTAGAATTAGGTATCGCTTTTGAGGTTGCTCCAAAACTATCTATAGAAGATGGAATTGAAGCTGTCAGAAAAGCAATTCCTAATTGTTGGTTTGACAAGAATAAATGTCAAAAAGGCGTTGAGTATTTAAAAGCTTACCAAAAGAGGTGGGATGATAAAAACCAATGCTTTAGAAATAAACCCATGCACAATTACGCAAGTCACTGCGCAGACTCTTTTAGGACTGGCATAATAGGTGAGGGTGCAGAATTATCAAACTGGAAACAAAACATTCCAGTCAATACGAATTATATAGTTTAATATGGCAAAAATATCAGATACAGAATTACAATCAATTATTAATGGTGAAATAACAAATGCTCTAGGTTTTCTAGGCGGCAATCTTTCATCACAAAGAAAAAAATCAGTTGAGTATTATTTAGGCGAAAAGCTAGGCACAGAAATAGATGGTAGATCACAAGTAGTTTCTACAGATGTTGCAGACACTATTGAAACCATCTTGCCAAACCTTTTAAGAATTTTTACCGCATCCGATCAAGTAGTTAGATGTGAGCCTGTCAAAGCCGAAGATGTAGCTCTTGCAGAACAAGCAACGAATTATATCAATTATGTTTTTAATAAAGACAATCCTGGATTTAGTATTTTATATACTTGGTTCAAAGATGCTCTTTTAGAAAAAAATGGAATTGTAAAAGTTTTTTGGGATGAAAGCCAAAAGGTTGAGCAAGAAACTTACAACAATCTTAATGAGAATGAGTATCAGCTATTAGTTGATGACGAAAATGTTGAATTTGTAGAATCAGAAGAATTTATAGACGAAAAGGCAAAAGAACAATTAGAAGAAGTCAAACAATTAGCTGAAGCTCAAGGTCAAGAGATAGGAGAAATTCCAGTACCAAAACTTTATAATTGTATTATTAAAAGAACTAATGCTACAGGTAAAGTTAAAATAGAAAATGTTCCACCTGAAGAATTTTTAATTTCAAGAAGTTCAAAGTCAATTGAAGATGCTAGTTTCGTAGCTCATAAAGTTGCAAAAACTAGATCCGAATTAATTGAAATGGGTTTTGATAGAGATATTATTGAAACATTACCAGCTTCACAAAATGTTTTACATAGCACAGAAAAATTAACAAGACATGGGGATATAGACGAAAATCCTTTTAAACATTCTACAGACAAATCTACAGAACAAGTAGAATTGTATGAGTGCTATATTAATTTAGATTACGATGGCGATGGAATTGCAGAGTTAAGAAAAATATGTGTAGGTGGAAATTCTGCTTATACAATTTTATCCAATGAAACAGTAGATAACAATCCTTTCTGTTCATTAACTCCAATCCCAATGCCACACAGATTTTATGGAAGATCAGTTGCAGAGCTAGTTGAAGATATTCAATTAGTTAAATCAACTGTTATGCGACAGTTGTTAGACAATATGTATCTAACAAATAATAACAGAGTTGCCATTATGGATGGCATGGTTAATTTGGATGATCTTTTAACTTCAAGACCTGGTGGAGTAGTTAGAACGAAACAACCACCGCAACAAGTTATGATGCCAATGCAATCTCAAACGATTTCGCAACAGGCATTTCCATTATTAGAATATTTAGATACAGTTAGAGAAACTAGAACTGGTGTTACAAGATATTCTCAAGGTTTAGATGCTGATAGCTTAAATAAAACTGCTACAGGAATTAATACTTTAATGACGCAAACTCAAATGCGTATGGAGTTAATTGCTAGAATATTTTCTGAAACTGGAGTTAAAGATTTATTTTCAAGAATATTTGAATTAACAGTTAAATATCAGGACAAAGAAAGAATTGTTCAATTAAACAATCAATTTGTTCCTGTTAGACCTACTGAATGGAAAGATAAATATAATATTTCAATTATAGTTGGTTTAGGTTCTGGTTCTAAAGAACAACAATTAGTTATTTTAAATAATATTTTAGAAAGACAAGTACAAGCTTTCAACTTACAGGGTGGTAGAGAATATCCGATGGTAAGTTTAAAAAATATTTACAACACTTTATCTAAAATGATTGAAAATGCTGGATTGAAAAATGTTGAAAACTATTTTGTTAATCCTGATGTTGGAAAAGATATGGTTCAACCACCACCACCTCCACCATTAACTCCAATTGAAAAAATTGAATTTACTAGAATACAATCTGAAGAAAAGAGAAAGATTGCAGAACTAGAATTAGAGAATAAAAAAATTAGATCAGATACAGCAGAAGCTATTCTTAATTTTGAAGCTAAAATTAAAGACATGGAATTAAAATACAATACACAAATTGATGCTGCTAAAATTAAAGCTGATGCTGATTTAGAAAAATTAGTAACTTCTAATAGAAATAAAACTTTTTTAGAAGCACAGAAATCTTCAGACACACTAGAACAACAGATAAATAGTTTAAATGAACAAAGACGAACAGGGCAAACTCCAACAGGAAGTAAGCCAATCGAACAAGGCTAGGCAACTATTAGATAATCCTTTGTTAAAAGAATCGTTAGATCAACTTAAAAAGCTTTATGCTGAAAGTTTATTTAACACAGGAGCAAGTGAATCTGAAACTAGAGAAAAGCTTTGGTTAGCTTACAATGTTGTTGGTAAAGTTGAACAACATTTACAAGAAATTCTTGATACAGGTAAACTAGCGAAGAAACAGCTAGAAGATTTTAGAACCAGTATTAAAAATAATAAATTTTAGTGGTGCTGCCAGTAGGACTTGAACCCACAACCTATAGATTACAAATCTATTGCTCTACCAGTTGAGCTATAGCAGCAAATAAAAATTCTAAACATAAAGTTTAGGATAAGTCAATCTCAAAAGAGAAACTTAACTTAAAAAGGAAAATACAATGTCAGACAATCAAGCTAACCCCACAAAGGGAGCTGAAACTGATTTGCAGAAAGCTGCAAAATCAATTACAGGCTTATTAAACCCATCCAATCCAAAAGAAGAAGAAATTGGAAAAAGTGAAGCACCAAAAGAAGAACAACAAGAACAAAATTCTCCTGAACCAACTCAAGAGGAATCTTCAACTGAAGATCAACCTTTGGAACAGGAAATAAAGGAAGAAGAATCGCAAGAGGAAGCTTCCGAAGAAGTATCTCAAGAAGAACAAATTGATACTCAAGAGAAACAAGATTCCACCTACAAGGTAAAAGTTGCAGGTCAAGAATTTGATGTTACCCTTGATGAGTTGAGAAATGGCTACAGTAGAGATGCAGACTACAGACGAAAGACTGAAGAACTTTCTTACGAAAAGAAACAATTCATGTCTGAATCTGAAAAACAAAGACAAGACTATTCCTCAAAAATTAATGAGTTGAATCAGTTAATGTCTGTAGCTCAAGAACAGCTAAACGCAGAAATGAATTCTGTTGATTTAGACAAGTTATACGATGAAGATCCAACTGAAGCTGCAAGGATTGAACGCAGACTAAAGAGAAAGCAAGACAAGCTTAATCAAGCTGTGCAGAAAACGCAATCGGAGCAGAAACAACAATTTGATTCATATTTGCAAGACCAACAGAAAAAACTGACATTAAAAATGCCAGAATTTTCTGATCCTGCAAAAGCTTCAAGTTTAAAAACTAACATGAAAAATACATTAAACAATTATGGTTTTAATGACCAAGAAATTGCTCAAGTGTACGATCATAGAATAGTTATGTTGGTAAATGATGCCATGAAGTATCGGAATATGCAAAATTCAAAACCGAATTTAGCAAAGAAGATTACTAAACCTGGCAAAGTTTTTTCATCAGGAGTTAAAAAAGACAAATCTGAAATCAATCTTACTAAACGAAAGGAAAAGTTTGGTCGTCTAAAAAAATCTGGAAACATCAAAGATGCTACCAGTATATTTTTAGATATGATTAATAACAAACAATAATAAATAGGAGAAAATAAATATGGCACAAGTAAGTGGAACATATAGTACCTATGATGCTATTGGCGAAAGAGAAGATCTTTCTAATGTTATTTATAACATTAGTCCGACTGATACTCCTTTCATGTCTGCAATTGCGAAAGCAAAAGCTAGTTTTACAAATCATGAATGGCAAACAGACTCTTTATCTGCTGCGTCAGGTACAAATGCTGCAATAGAAGGTAACGAAGTTGCTTTCTCTGCACCAACTGCAACTACTAGACTTGGAAACATTACACAGATTTCAACAAAATCAGTAATTGTTTCTGGTACATTAGAAGCGACTAATAGAGCTGGTCGTAACAACGAATTAGCTTACCAAATCTCAAAAGCTTCAAAAGAGCTTAAAAGAGATATGGAAACTTCTTTATGTGCAAACAATGCTAGAGTTATTGGTAACGACACAACTGCAAGAGAACTAGGTGGACTAGAATCTTGGATTGCATCCAATGATGTTATGTCTGCTGCTGGTTCACCAGCTTCACCAACAGGTGATGGTACAGACGCAAGAACTAATGGAACACAAAGAGCCTTCACAGAAGCTCAACTAAAAGCAGCATTAAAGCTGGTTTGGGATTCTGGCGGAGACCCTACTATGATCCAATGTGGTTCTTTCAATAAACAAAAACTATCTGGTTTTACAGGTGGATCAACAAGAATGGATCCTGCTGAAAACAAAAGATTGGTTGCGGCAGTAGATGTTTACGAAAGTGATTTCGGTGCATTGACTGTATCTCCAAACAGATTCTCACCAGCTAGATCAGTTCACATTATCACACCTGATATGTGGGCGGTTGCTTTCTTGAGAGATTTTGCTCTTGAAGATTTAGCAAAAACTGGTGATGCTGCTAAACAGTTCCTAGTTGCAGAGTACACTCTGGAATCTAGAAACGAAGCTGCATCAGGTGGAGTTTTTGATTTAACAACATCATAATAAATAGTTTTATAAGGGGGTATTAATTTATCCCCTTATAATTTTAATCAACAATTTTGTTTGGTCTTTGAAGTCAATCAATGGCGGAACGAAGCAAATAAAGGAAAAAAAACATGAGAACATTAAACGATTATTTTATAACATCTACAATTGCAGATATTAGTACAGCATCATCAACATTTGTACCTGTACCTGATGGAGGTAGAGTAGTAAAAATTATCACAGCACTTCAAGGTGCAATTGGAACAGCTAATGCAGCAATCACTTTTGAAATTGGTGGAACTGCTATAACTGGTGGTGGGATTACAGTAACACAATCTGGATCTGCTGCTGGAGATGTTGATACTGCTGAACCTACTGCAGCTAATGAAGTTTCTGAAGATGGAACTATTGAAATGATAACTAATGGAGCTTCTAGTAATACAATTAAACTTGTTGTTACATTCGTTATCAGAAGATAATTATAGAATTTGAGGGGATCTTGCCTAGCGGTACTTCCCCTCAAATGTAAATTAATAAAGGAAAACACTTATGCCATCGGTAGGAAAAAAAAAATTTTCATATTCTAAATCAGGAATGAAAAAAGCTAAAGCTTACGCAAAAAAATCAGGCAAAAAAGTTAAATATAAAAAATAAGGAAAAGACAATGGTAAATTATGGTTTAAGACATGGAACTACTCAAACAATATCAGTAGCATCATCAAGTGCAGCAGTAAGTAATGCGTTTGGAAGTGGTACTCATTATGTAAGAGTTGTTTCAACTACAAACTGTCATATTACATTTGCTGGATCGCCAACTGCTACAACTAGCATGGCTTATTTACCAGCAGGAGAAGTGGAAATTATTAAAGTTTCTCCAGGTGAAAAAATGGCAGCTATTAGAACAAGTGGTGATGGCACTTTATACTGTACTGAATTAAGTGCGTAGTGGCTAAAAAGAATAATCTTTACGCAAAAGTTGAACATATTAGTAATGCAAGATTTAAAAAAACAACAATTGGTGGCAATCCTAAAAGATATAAAAAATCAACTTTAAACAAACACAAACGCAGACTATTAGGTGTATGAAAATAAGAAATACTGAAACAGAGGGTTTAATTACAGATAATTTTATACCCCATGAAGACAAGGGTGTAGTTCATCAAAGAATTGTAAATCATAAACCTATCCTAGATCATAATAAAAAGCTTTATACTCATAATGATGGTTATTCAGCAGATAAAGGTTTAAAAAGAGTTGCATCAATTCCTACAATTGTTTTAGAAATTTGGTGTAAAGAATATCACAAAGATCAAAACAATGGTAATTGGTTTGCCTTACCCAAAGAAACACAACAAAAAATTTTAAGAGAAAAACTAAATAGTTCTGATTATAGATATTTCAGAACTGCTGAAGGAAGATTTTAATGGCACTAACATCATACTCAACACTAAAAACAGCAGTAGCTAATTGGTTAAATAGATCAGATTTAACTGATGAAATAGCTGATGATTTTATTATTTTAACAGAAGCAGATTTAAATTCTAAATTAAGAATTAGAAAAATGATTACTCAAAGCAGTATTACTATTGATAGTGAAACTGAATCATTACCTACAGGATTTTTACAAGTTAGAAATTTTTATATTTTATCAGGTGGTACAAAACATTCTTTAAGATATGTTTCACCATCACACATGGATCAGTTAAGAGGTACATCTACCTCTGGAACTCCAGAAGTTTATACAATTTTAGGAGATACTTTTAGGTTTTCTCCAAAACCAGATTCTTCTTATACTGGTTATATTAATTATTATAAAAAGTTTGATGCGTTATCAGTAACAAACACATCTAATTTTATTTTAACAGATCATCCAGCAATTTATTTATATGGATCATTATACCATGCTGCTAATTTTTTAGGTGGTATTGATCCAGGACAAGTTCAACAATGGCAACAAATGTATGCAACTGCTATGGAACGACTTGAGAGAAATGATAGAGAAGATCAATATTCTGGTTCTCCATTACAAGTTAGATCAGAAGATACAATTGCTTCACCATTTGGCAGTCGTTATACAAGCACAGTTACAACGAATAGTTAGGAATTAAATGCAAGTACCTTTTGGAGAATGGCTACCAGATCAACCTGAACATGGAAAAAAGGGAGCTAATATTGCAAACAATGTTTATTACGCAGCTAATACTTATAAAAGATTTCCATCTTTAGTAAATTATAGCTCAAACACCACAAGCACAGACTCTAAAGGTGCAGGTTCATTTAGAGATAACTCTAATACAGTTTATAACTTTGTAGCAACAAGAACAAATATTTACCAATTAGCATCTGGAGCTTTTACCTCAAGAAAAGCAAGTTTAACTGGCGACCATGAAGATTTTTGGACATTTACACAATTTGGTGAATATATCATAGCAAGTAATGGAGTAGATCAACCTCAATATTTTTTAATGGGAACATCTACTAACTTTGCTAATCTTTCAGCTATAGCAACTGATAATCCAGTATTTAGAGTTTCAGGAGTCGTTAGGGATTTTTTAGTTACAGGAAATATTACTAATGCCACAAACAGAATACAATGGTCAGGTATTAATGATTTAACTACTTGGACAGCAGGAACAAGTCAATCCGATAGTCAAGACTTACCAGGATCAGGTGGACAAGTGGTTCATATTACTTCTGGAGAGGTTGGTTATGTATTTAGGCAAAATCAAATAATTCGTATGGATTATGTTGGTGGCAACACAGTATTTCGTCTATCTGTAATTTCTCCGAATAGAGGAGCTATGTTTGGAAGAACAGTTTGTCAGGATAATAGACAAATATTCTTTTATGCAGATGATGGTTTTTATCAAATAAATGGAGATCAAATTATTCCTATTGGAGTAGAAAAAGTTAATAGATATTTTGATCTTAATTTAAACAAAGCATATTCAGATAGAATTTGTGCAGCAGTAGATCCATTTAATCAGTTAGCGATGTGGTTGTTTCCAAGTACAGCAAATGCTGCCAATACAACAGGAATTTGCGATAAAATAATTATTTACAATTATGTTACTCAAAAATGGTCTTTAGCAGACGCAAGTGCTAGTACAATTTTTTCACAATTCGTTGGTGCTTATACTGTAGAGTTAATGGACATTTTATCTCAAAATTTGGAAAACATTAATGCTGCATTAGATACAGATTTTTGGTCTGGTGGACAAGTTTTACTTGGAGGAATTGATAGCGATTACAAAGCTGCAATTTTTTCAGGAACAGCTAATGAGTGTGAAATAGAAACTTCAGAATTAGAACCATTTCCAGGTTTAAGAACTAATATTACAGGTGTTAGACCAATTGTAGATGCTAATGCTACATTAACAGTTAAAACAAGAGAACGATTAGCTGATAGTGAAAGTGCATCAAGTTCAGTATCTATGAGAGATAGTGGTGTTAATCCTGTAAGGCAAAGTGGCAGATATGTAAGAGCAAATGTTAAAGTGCCAAGCGGTACTACATTTACTCATGCACAAGGAGTAGATTTTGTAGCTTCAAGAGCAGGTGCTAGATGAGTGATAAAATTGATATAGACAATGTTAGATATTCTTTTGAAACACAAGAATACTTTCAAAGACAATTAGAAGAAGCAGTAAATAATTTAATTAACAAAAATAATACTGAAAGCGATAAAGCTTTTAGTTGGTTTATGAATTAAGGAGAACAATGGCAGGATCATATATAGGGAAATACGATACAACAGCATCAAATAATACAGCTACTTCAACAGGTTCAGTATCTGTTGCAGAAGGAATGTTGCCATCAAATATTAATAATGCCTTTAGAGATATTATGGCAGACATTAGGCAGTTTTATAATTCTGCTGAATGGATTGAATATGGAGATGGAGCAGGTACTTACACACCAGCTTACGCATCTTCTACAAGTTTTACAATTGCAGGAGTTAATGTAACTTCAGCATATCATGTAGGTCGTAGAGTTAAAGTTGTAGCATCTACACCTGGCACAATTTATGGATCAATAACAGCTACTGCGTTTTCAACTAATACAACTGTTACAGTTGCTTGGGATTCAGGATCTCTTTCAGATGAAGCTATAACTTCAGTACATATTGGAGCTATTAGTGCAACAAATACTTCATTACCTGAAACTACAGCTATAACTGGAGATTACACATTAGATGTATCAGGCGATATTATTCTTGATGCTGATGGAGATAATGTAACTCTTAAAGCAGCAGGAACAACATCATTAGATTTTGTTTTAAATGCAGCAACAAGTGTAACATTAGATGCACCTGGCGACATTCATCTAGACGCAGGTGGTGGAGATATAAAATTTTATGATGATGGTACTCAATTTGGAGAAGTTACTAACTCATCAACAGATTTAGTTATTAAATCTACAACATCAGATAAAGATGTTTTAATTAAAGGTAATGATGGTGGTAGTGCAATTACTGCATTAACATTAGACATGAGTGAAGCTGGAAAAGCTACATTTAATAATGATGTAATTGTTTCTGGTCTTACTGCTAGTAGAGCTTTAACTACAAATGGTTCAAAACAACTTACATCGTCAGCAGTAACAGATACAGAATTAGGATATTTAGATGGGGTTAGTTCAGCTATTCAAACTCAACTAGATGCTAAAGCAGCAACAACTTATGTAGATAATGCTGTTGCTGGACTCCGAACTAGAATAGTTGTAGAAGCGGCAACAACTGCTAACATAACTCTTTCATCCGATCTTCAAAATGGAGATACAATTGATGGAGTTACACTTGCTACAGGAGATGAAGTTTTAGTTAAAAATCAATCTACTGATAGTCAAAATGGTATTTACACAGTTGTTTCAAGTGGAACAGCTAGTAGATCAACTGAATATGATGCAATAGCAGAAATATCAGGACAGATTGTAGTTGTTAATCAAGGAACAACTAATGACAATACTATGTGGATGTGTACTACTAACACTTCAGCTACATTAGGATCTGATTCAGTTTCATTTACAAAAATTACACCACAAAATGTTGGAGATGTAACATTAACTGGAACACAAACTTTAACAAACAAAACATTAACAGCACCAATATTAAGTGGATCAAGCTCAAGTGCTGGTTCAATATTATTTAAAGAAGATACTGACAATGGAACAAATGCAGTAACATTAATTGGTGCAGCATCAACAGCCGATGTAACAGTAACATTACCAGCAGCAACAGATACATTAGTTGGTAAAGCAACAACAGATACATTAACAAACAAAACTTTAACTTCACCAACATTAACAACACCTAAAATTGCTGACGCAGGTTATATTGCAGATGCTAATGGAAATGAACAAGTTGTATTTCAAACAACATCTTCAGCAGTTAATCATTTAGAAGTTACTAACGCAGCAACAAGTAATAATCCAGTTTTAGGAGCTGTAGGTGATGATTCTAATATTGGCATTACCTTAACACCAAAAGGAACAGGTGAAGTAGTTATAGCAGCAGGTAATCTTAATTATGGTGGAACAGCAGTTACATCTACTGGAGCTGAATTAAATAAACTAGATGGTGTAACAGCAACTGCTACAGAATTAAATTATCTTGATCTTGCAACTCTTGGTACAAGTGCAGCATCTAAAGTATTGTCAGCAGATGCTAATAATTTAACAAAAATATCAGGTGGTATATATATAGAAGAAGCTACATTAACATTTGATGCTACTCAAGATTGGGATGTTAGATCATCTCCAGTTGCTAAAGTAACTTTAACAAATAATGTAACTTTTGATGCACCAACTAATCCAACAACTGGACAATTTATTTCAATTGTTTGCATACAAGATGGAACAGGAAGTAGAACTGTTGCATGGAATGCAGTATTTGAATTTACAGGAGATGAAGCACCCACAGCTACAACAACTGCCTCAAAAGGAGATATGTTTAACTTTAGGTACAATGGAGCTAAATGGCTTGAAGTTGGTAGAAATCTTAATTTAACATTATCATAGGAGTAATATGTTTGCATTAATACAAAATCAACAAATAACTAAATTTTATAATGGTAACAAAGGTGTTATCATTGAAGATAATCAATATCCAAGATCTATATTTACTTTATGGTCTGAAGCTCAAAGAAATGCTATTGGCATTTTTGAAGTTACAGTAGACACAACTAATAAAAAAGATGAACAATGGTATATTAATACTAATGTTTCTTATGGAGTAGAAAGTAATAAAGCAGTAGGCTCTTATGGCACAGCTACAGCTAAAGCTCATGTTGATACTTTATGGACATCTCAAGATAAAACAGATGGTAAAATACCAACTGGTAAAGATGTAGGCGATGTTGCAGTTGAAGGATTAAAAACAGTTTTAATTAAAAAATTAAAAAACCAAGCTGCTGGAGAATTATCTAAAACCGATTGGTATATAGTTAGAAAAGCAGATGCTGGAACAGCAGTGCCATCAGCTATTACTACTCATAGAGCAGCAGTTAGAACTAAAGCTGCTGAAATGGAAACAGCTATTACTAATGCTAGTGATACACCAGCTCTTGAAACTTTATATACTTACACAACTAATGATGCTGGAGTTCAATCTAGACCATTAGGCGAACTGCCAAGATTGGATAGTTAATGATTATCTTACCAGCTAATACTTTATCTGGCGGATTTGAAGTAGCCAACTCATGTAGGTTTGATGGTTCAAATGATTATATGAGTAAAACTCCAGGCAGTAATGGAGATGCACAAAAATTTACTACAAGTGTGTGGTTTAAAAGAGGTGTACTTAATGGAGATATAAGATGGTTAGAAATGGGTAATACAATTTTATATTCAGGCAGTAATATTATAGGTTTTGGAGCAAGTTCGGTTGATGTTTATACAGAGTCTAATTATTTAATGGATTTTTCAGCTTGGTATAATTTAATTGTGGCTGTTGATACAACACAAGGAACAGAAGCTAACAGAGTTAAAATTTATCTTAACGGCACACAAGTTACATCAAGTAATGGACTTCATAGTTCAACAAGTTATCCATCTTTAAATCAAAATTTACAGTGTAATCAAACTGAAATACATAGAGTTGGTGCAAGAGCAGATAATGCTGGATCAAAGTTTGATGGATATATGGCAGAGTTTGTTCATATTGATGGCTCACAATTAGCTCCAACTTCATTCGGTGAATTTGATGAAGATTCTCCAAGAATTTGGAAACCCATAGATGTATCAGGATTATCAAGTTCAAAAGGTACAAATGGTTTTTATTTAGATTTTGAAGACAGTAGTAATTTAGGAAATGATGTTTGGGGTGGAACAGATTTCACTGAAACTGGTATAGCCGCAGTAAATCAGAGTTCGGATTCGCCAACTAATAATTTTGCAACTATGAACCCAATAGGAAATACAAACGATCAATATGCAAATTTTACTGAAGGTAATTTAAATATAGCTGGTAATGATAGTAGTAATGCTGGATTTATAAATTCTACAATAGCACCATCGCAAGGAAAATGGTATATGGAATTTAAGGCTCTTGATATTCAAGGTACAAGTTATCCAGGAGTTGGAATGATAAGTACACAAGATGCAACTAATAATGGTCAAGTAGGTGGTGCAACAAATAGTGTTTCTTACAGAGCTGGTGGAACAGTTTTAACTAATGGAAGTGTTACTGATACTGAAAGTAGTTATACAGATAATGATATAATTGGTGTCGCTATGGATTTAGATAATGGTGCTGTTTATTTTTCTAAAGCTGGTGTTTGGCAAAATAGCGGAGATCCAACAAGTGGTTCATCAAAAACAGGCTCTTTATATAGTTTTACAGTATCTGATAGTTACCATTTTGCAACCACAGTATATCAATCAACTTCAATAGTATCAGCAAATTTTGGCAATCCAGAATTTAGTATTTCATCAGGCAACGCAGATGGTAATGGTTATGGAAATTTTGAATACGCAGTACCTAGTGGATATTATTCACTCTGTACGAAGAATCTTGCGGAGTTTGGATAATGGCTTATACAACAATAGATAATCCAGAATTATATTTTCAGACTGAAATTTATACTGGAAATGGAACTGATGGGAGAACAATAACTTTATCTGGTTCTGAAGATATGCAACCAAATTTTGTTTGGATAAAAAATAGAGGTACTACAGATAATCATCATCTTTTTGATTCTGTTAGAGGTGTTAATAAAGCATTATCCACCAGTACAACTAATAGTGAATCTGATGCTCCTTCAAGTGGATATGTTAGTGGTTTTGTTTCAGATGGCTTTACTGTAACAAGTGGAAGTTCTGCTGATGATAATGTTAATAAAAATACTGAAACTTATGTATCTTGGAATTGGAAAGAGAGTGCCGATGCTGGGATGGATCTAGTTTCATTTACAGGAAACGAAACTGCAAGAACAATATCTCATTCACTTTCAGCTGTACCAAAATTTATGTTTATTAAAAATAGAGATTCTGGTACTTCAGGTTGGTATAATTATCATCATAAATTAAATGCTACTCATGCCGTACACTTTAACGCAACTGATGCGTCAGGTAGCAACTCTACAATATGGAACGACACAGCACCTACTTCTAGTGTTTTTACTGTTGGTACAAATTCAGGAGTTAATGGTAATTCAAATAACTGTATAGCTTATTTATTTTCAGAAAAACAAGGCTTCAGCAAGTTTGGCTCATACACAGGAAATGGAAATGCTGATGGGCCATTTATTTTTTGCGGCTTTCGACCAGCTCTAGTTGTTACTAAAAAAAGTAGCGATACTGGAGATTGGATAATTTACGATAATAAAAGAGATCCAAATAATTTAGTTCATGGAAGAATTTTATTAAATTCTAATGCCGTAGAATATACCGCAGATAGTCATGGAATAGACTTTTTATCTAATGGATTTAAAATAAGAACTTCAGATCAGTCTTGGAATGAAAGCGGTGAAACATTTATTTATATGGCTTTCGCAGAATCTCCATTCGTCAATTCTAATGGTGTACCTTGTAACGCAAGATAATATGGCATTTATTAATTCAATTCCATCAAGTGTTTCTATTGCAACTTCAGACATACAAGCTGATGCAATTACAAATGCTAAAATAGCTGATGATGCAATTAACAGCGAACATTACACAGATGGAAGTATTGATACAGCTCATGTTGCAGACAACCAAATTACTACTGAAAAGATAGGTTATGCTGAAGCAACACTCACAGATGGTTCAACAATAAATTGGGATGCTTCAACTTCAGATGTAGCAAAAGTTACACTTGCAGGAAATAGAACTTTAGCAGCAGCATCTAATGGAACTACAGGACAATTTGTTTCATTACTTATAATTCAGGATGGAACAGGTTCTAGAACTATTAGTTGGAATGCTATTTATGAGTTTAAGGATGATACAGCTCCTACATTAACTACTACAGCTAATAAAGGTGATCTGTTTGTATTTAGATATAATGGTTCTAAATATTTAGAAGTTGGAAGAAATACAAATTTAACATTAAGTTAAATATAAAATAAATGATTAATAGAATAAAATCGTTAGTTAAAAGTTATGAATCTAAAGTTATAGAAGCTGACGAAAATATAAAATTATTATTGAATAACGCAGGGATTATACCAGACCACACCGATATTAACAAGGACATAGACAAGTGGTTAGAAGTTAAAAGTTCTAGTTTAGGGAAACTACAACACATCGCTAGTTATTTACCTAAACAAGAAAACAAAGATGGCAAATAGTTATAAGTTTAAAGCAGTAGCGTTAGCAACAGGATCTGAAACAGCATTATTGACTGCTGGTAGTAGTGAAACTTTAATTATTAAATCTATTCTTGTTACCAACAATACATCTAACACACCAACTATTTCTTTAGATGTTTTAGATAGTTCTGCAAGTTTGGAAATTACAATATTAAAAACACACACACTTGCAGCTAATACATCAGGAGAAGTATTTACTGGATCACCATTAGTATTGGAGTCGTCAGATTCATTAAAAGCAACAATAAGTTCATCAGATTCAATACACATTGGTATTACTTATATGTCTGTAACTTAATGCAACTATTAAAAATACCAGTTAATAAAGTAGATGAAGTTTGGTCTTTAGTTAAACAAAATATACAAGAAGCATTAAATTATTCAGGTAATCAAACTGATGTAGATTTTGTTTATAACACAATTAAAGCTAAAAATTTTCAGCTTTGGATTGTTTGGGATGAAAGTAAAAAAACAATTCAAGAACAATATAATGGAGTTCTTGTTACTGAAATTATTCAAAGAAAATTAAAAAAATCTTGTCATATTTATATTATGACAGGAAAAAATAGACAACAATGGCAACATTTAATTAAAGTCATTGAAGATTTTGCTGAACAAGAGGATTGCGATAACATGGAGTTAATTGCAAGACCTGGTTGGCAGAAAATACTACAAAACTATAAATATGTCAGAACTCATGTAGTTCTTGATAAACCAATAAAAAAAAAGGAGAAATAATAAATGTCATTTTTAGGAGGAGGATCATCAGGTGGATCACAGATTACTACTGTAAACCCATATGAACCTGCAAAACCAGCTTTAAATCAGATTATATCTGAAGCAGGAGCTTTATATAATCAAGGAGTAGGAGCAGCAGGATATGTTGCACCTAGTACACAAACGACTAAAGGTTTAGCCGCACAAGAATTAATGGCAGGATCTGCTAATCAACAACTTGCGGACACTTTATCAGGGAAATATTTAAATCCTTTTTTATCTCCTATGTTACAAGGTTCGGCAAATGAGATAGCAACAGCAGTCAATCAAGAATTTACAGGTGCTGGAAGAACTCCAGGATCAGGAATGAACCAACAACAAATTTTAGCTGGTATTACAGATGCTGCTTTACCAATGGCATTTGATTCTTATGAAAGAGAAAGACAAAGACAATTAGGTATTGCTAGTGCTGCACCATCATTAACACAAGTAGGTTCACAATTAGAAAATATTCAAAGACAACAAAACATGGCTCCTTTTGCTGCACTTCAGCAATATGGAAGTTTAGTTTCTCCAATTGCATCTGGTTTACCTACTACCAATCAAAACACAATCACAAATCCAAACAGAATAACACAAGGTTTAGGCGGAGCTATGATGGGTAACATGATGTTTCCAGCTTTAGCTGGTGCTACACCTTATGGAGCAATTGCAGGAGCAGTATTAGGAGGACTATTATAATGGATAAAATAAAAAAAATATATTTTGATCTTGAAACAAAGGTCAAAGAAAAGCCTATGAAGCTTTTTATAGGTATGTTTATTCTTTTTGTTATTGCAATAATTTTATAATCTATGAATAAACTAAAACAGTATGCTGGACTTCTTAATGAAGAAGCACCTAAAGATCACTTTTTAGCTTACATAACTCCAAATGAAAGAGATATGTTAGTTAAAGCTGGTGGAGTTAAAACTCCTACACCATCTGGTATCTTTGCATATCCACCTCAAGATAATTATACTTCAAGTTATGATTCTTCATCAAACCAATCTGGCAGAACATCATCTACAAGTGGTGCTGGAGGTGGTAGTGGCTATTCTGGTGGCAATGACAATAATAATTGGAGTGGCGATCAAGAAGATGATGTTGCTACAATGGAAACTAACATGAATGTTACCACAAATAATAACCCCACAGGGTGGAGTGGTGATAGTGGTGTTGATGCTTATGAAAGCAATATTAACGATAGTTTATTAGGTACTCCAGATTATCAAGGCACAATATTTACTGGTGGAACTTACGCAACTGACGATAACCAAGCTTCAAGAACTTTAAGCTATGGTGATGATGCTGCCACAGAAGATATGGGTAGACCAGATATTACTTACTATCAACCTACTGGTTCATTAAGGGGTAATTACAGAAGCAAAACTGAATTAGATCAAATTAAATATATTCAAGACTCAAAATTAAAATCGGTAAAAAACAAATTACAAAAAGCTGGTTTTGATATTCCTGATGATGCTAACTTTAATGAAACAAAAGCATTTATTAATGATTTATCTTCTGATGAATTAGCAAACTCTTATCAAGATTTAAAAAAATCAGATGGTACTCCTTTTTACAATCAAGAAACTATAGAAAAATGGGAAAAAGCTGGATATATACCTTCTGGTGGATCAATGGAATTACCTGGTCTTACAGGTGCATTTTTTAACAAAATAGATAAACCTTTAACTAGAGATGAGCTTTGGTCAGATTTAGATATGGCTACAGAAGTTGGTAAATCAGGTGGTGGTGCTATGGATTGGCAAGAGAGAATGAAAACTTTCCAACCAAATAGATATGCCACTATGACAGGACAAAATTACAATCCAATATCAAAAACATTTACTATGAAAGATGGTGGAGGTAGCGAACAAGATGCTTACGATAGAGTAGCCAAACCTTATGAAATTGGTGGCTCAACACCACCTCAAGAATCTATGGTTAGTAATTATTTTTCAAACATGGGTAGCAATCTAGGAGTATCATCTGCTTACATGAATACTTATAATACTGCTAAAGCAAATTTGGCAAAATCATTAAACATGACACCAAACACTCAACAATATGGATATGGTAATACTTTTAACGATAACTACGCAAGAAGTATGACATCTGCTAATCCATTTTTTGATGAGCTAACAACACAAGGACTAATATAATGGCATTTAATTTAAAAGGATTATTACAAGACGAAGAATTTTTATTAGGAGCTGGATTACTTTCTGCTGGATCGCAAGGTCAAGGTATTGGACAAGCTGCATTTCCTCAAATGTTACAAGCTGCCAGAACATCTGCAATATTTAGAGAAGCAGCTAAAAAAGAAGAAACAAGTAAATTTGTTAATGATTATAAAAAAACATTACCTGAAAATAGCCCATTAAGATCATTACCAGATTCTGCTATGGTTGATTATATAACTAAATCTGAAATAGCAAAAATAAATAAAAAAAGTGCATCTACAACTGCTATGAAAAATGCTATGGCATTAGGTTTAGTTCCAGGTACAAAAAAGTATAATGATTATATTAGAGGATCAACTTTAAAAACTGATGCTGCTGTCAATGAATTAAGACAACAAGAGGGTCAAGTATTAAATCCATCACAAAGAGATAAAATTGTTAAAGATAACAAATTTGTGCAGGAAATGGGTGTAAAATTAAATGATGTTATAAATAAAATTGATAAAGAGCCATCATTAGCTGGTTTAAAAGGTTCAGCTAGAAGATTTGGAAATCAGATGGCAACTGCTGCTAAAGATTTTGGTATAGATGTTTCTTCATTTCTGCCAAAAGGATCAAAAGAATTTTTATTTGATGATGATATAGCGACTGTCAATGCTTTAGAAAATTTAATTGCTCCAGGCTATGCAAGGGTATTATTTCCAGCACAAAAAATTACTAATTTGCAAATTACAGAAGCTAAAAAAGCTCTAGCATTAACTGGTTTAACTGGTGCAGATGAAGTAAAGGCAAGACTTACACAAATAAGTAAAGATTTTGACCAATTTGTTGAAACCAATCAATCATTATTAGGATCACAATCAGGTGTTAAAAAATTTAGAATGGTAAATGGTGTACTTGTGGAGATTGTAGAATAATGGCTACTATATTTGTAGAGGGTTTAGGTAAAGTTGAAATACAAGGTAACACACCTAACGCAGAAGAACAAGAAGCTATTGCAAAAGCATTAGGACAAGAAACACAACAAACAACAAATGTTGTTGCTCAACAACAAGATCCAAATTTTTTACAATCTGTTGGAAAAGGTTTAACTGATAGATCAACAAGTTTAGCTGCTGGTGGATTAGCTGGATTTGCAACAGGAGCAAGAACTGGTGGAATGGTTGGAGGAGCTGTTGCTGGTGTTCCAGGTGCATTGGTCGGAGGTCTTGCTGGTGGTGTTTTAGGTGCTGCTGGTGCTGGACAAGTTTATGATGTTTTAAGCTCTTATATTAAAGGAGATCAACTTGATTTAGATGATACCTCAAAACAAGCATTCAAAGATATTAAAACTGAAACAATGTTTTCAATGGTTGGTATGTCAATACCAGGTTTAAAACCAGCTATTACAAGATTACTTTTAAAAAAAGGTAATGGAGAACTTGTTGCTAAAGATATTCAAGAATTAAAAAAAGCTGGAGATAGAATTGGTGTTGATATATTTCCTTTTGATGTAATGGGTAAAGGTGGAAATCTTTATTCAAAAGTTGCTGGTGTATTTCCTATTGTTGGAAGTCCAATTAAAAAAGGTGCAGCAGCTAGAGGAGAAAGACTTAACAATGTCAAAAATCAGATTTTAAATGATTTAGCACCTAATACACATTTGTCTGAACTAGGTGTTAAAATGTTTAACGCAGCAAAAAATTCATCAAAAGAATTTAATAATGTAGCATCTATTATGTATAAACAATTTTATAATGAAGCTGCATCTATAAATAAAAAATTTGTTCCATCTGATATTATTAAAAAAGAAGCAAAAGTTATTATTGATGATATTTTATCTAAAAGACCAACTGCAATAACAACAAAAGTTGTTAAAGGAAGTAAATTACCTTTAGTTCAATCAAGAAAAAAAGGGTTAAAAGGTTTATCAAATAGACAATTTACAAAAACAATTAAAACAAAAATTCCAGCTAATGTTAATAAAAAATATGAAGCATATATTAAACAATTGTCAAATCTTGAAGATTTTATAACTCCAGCTCAAGTAAAACAGATAAAACAAGACCTTGCTGAATTTTCATTTGCTGCTGCTGGAAAAGATGGTGGTGGTGTATTTAAATTAACAAAAATGGCTAAAGCATCAGATGCAGCTTTAAGAAATTTTGACAATTATAATATGTCAGTTTTTGCAAATGATCCAAAAGTTACAACAGAAACTTTACAAAAATTAATAACAAAATTAAAAGATGCTGATAAATTTTATGCAAATGGTATTCAAATATTTGGAAGATCAACAGGACAAAGATTTAAAAGAGCAGATAGAAATATATTTGCAAAAGGTTTTGATAAACCAGGATCAATTGAACCAGATGAGATATTTCAAGCTGTAGTAAAAACTGGATCACCTCAATCTTTAGATGATTTAAGAACATTAATTGGTAACGAAAATTTTGCAAGAGTTTCAAGGAGAGTTATTGATAATGCTTTTAAAAAGGCATCAGTAAGAGGAGATCAATTTAGAGGTCTATTATTTAACCCAGTAATTTTAGAAGAAGAACTTGGTTTAGCTGGTCGTAATTCATCAGAAATTTTAGAAAATATTACAAAAGGAACAAAATTAAATCCACAGAAACTTAAAGATTTAGTTCAAGTTTCTCAATATCATGCAAACCTTGATATACCAGATGTATCATCTTTTGTTGCAAGGAGAGCAACTTTAGGTGGAGCTAGAAGTATATTGGGAGGTGCAGTTATGGGTGCTGGTGTTTTATCATCACCAGTTGCATCTATACCTCTTATTTATGCAACAAATAGAACTTCTGCTTTTCTTGCAAATCCAAAAAATTTAGATTTAGCAATTACTGCTTTAGATATTACTGCACCAAGACAATTAAAATATATAGCTTCTGAAAAATTATTAAGAGGATTAATTGGTTCAAGTCAAAACGAAGATGAAAAACAATTTTTTGAAGAATTGCAAAAAATGTATAAAGATAATAAAGAGTTTATACTTGATAATATGAGAGTTAAATAATGGCTACTCAATCTCAAAAAAATTCAGAAGAAATTATAAAATTACAAGGGGAAGTAAAACTAATTCATCAAAAGCTTACAACTATTAAAGATAATCATTTAGCTCACTTGGAGCAAAAAGTGGATAATGTTTATAAATTTTTATGGGTGATAGCAACGATAAGTCTGTCAAGTCTAATAAATTTCATCTTCAATCTGCTAAACTAAATAAAGCACAAAAAGGAACGATTGGCGAATACCAAGCTATAGTCGATCTTACAAAGCAAGGCTACCATGTAGCACTAGCTTGTAATCCTCAATGTCCTTTTGATTTAGTAGCAGTAAGTGAAAATGGAGATATTAGATTGATAGATGTTAAATCTAATACTTACAGAAAAAAAAGTAAAAAGACTTATAAAAAGTCTTTAAAAATTTATAGATGTCCTACTGCAAAACAAAAAAAATTAAAAATAGAATTAATGATGGTGGACAATGATTAAAACAAAATATGAAATACTTACACACAATTTTGCTACTATTATTTTTAATAATTACAGAACAATCTTACGCAGGTTCAACGCAATCAAATACCTCTGGCTCAAATACTGCTATTGAAGGTGGTTATACATCTACAACGACTAACGAATATGCTACTGGCTCATCAAGCAATTCTACAACAAACAACACAACTAATTCAGATATTAAATCATCACCTCCAACTGCTAACGCACCATCATTTTCTGCACAATCGCAAGATGTCTGTGCAACAGGAGCTTCGGCAGGAGTACAAACATTTGGTTTAGGTATTTCAGGTGGCAAGACCTTTAGAGATTTAAACTGCGAAAGAATTAAACTTGCTAAAGTCTTAAATGACTTTGGTATGAAAGTTGCAAGTATTGCACTTCTTTGCCAAGACGAAAGAGTTTTTGAAGCGATGATCCAAGCTGGAACTCCTTGTCCGATTGATGGCAAGATAGGTAAAGATGCTTTGGTCTTATGGAAAAAGTATGACCATGAAAGACCAGACTTTGAAACTTATGTTAAAAAAATGACAGACAGAAAAAAAGCTGACGAATTAGAACAAATTAAAATAACTAAAGAGCTTAAAAGAATTGAAAAAGAAAAAGCTAAAGAGGAAGCTGAAAATAAAAAGAACATAGATTGGAAGCATCCTAGATGATCTGGTTAATAATATTTATAGGAATTATGGCTTATGCGGTTTATCGTATCAATACTTTTGCTGATGACATTAATCCATACAATTTCAGCAGAAGAAATAACAACAAATAATTTAATAACTAATGGTAACTTTGAAACTGGTAATGCTAATGGTTGGACAACTACAGGGAATGTGGATGTTCTAAATGATTGTTGTGAGCTTAATAATGTAGCCAGTAATTATGATTTAGAGTTTGGTGATAGTGGATCTATTACGCAAGATTTTAATTTATCTACAAATACCATTACACAAAATATGCTAGACAATGGCATAACTTTAAATTCAACAGTTGAAGTACAAAATGGTGAATGTAGTGTTTCAGGATGTTGGGGTGGTCAAGGCGGAAAAGATACTTTTACTATTACTTTAAATATTAAAGATAGTAATGGAAATTTACTAGCCACTAATACAACGATTAGAACTGATGTAACAGGTATTAATGGAGCTAACTTTACAGACCAACTAATATACACAGGTCAAAATTCTAACATTGGTAATTTAAATATAAGTGGTGTTGATGCAAATGCACCAGCTACTTTGGGTGGCTCCAATGTAGATAACATATCAGTTACCATGACTTATGATGATACTGTGTTATCTGCACAGGCATCTACAGCTTTAATTAATATTGAAGAAGTATTAGAAGAATTAACTGCTGAAGTATTTAACGAAATAGAAGAATTATATTTTAAACAAGAAATAAGTTTTACAGAAGAAATTTTTGCTGAAGAAATAATTGAAGTAGTAGAAATGGAAACATTACCATCTACTGTTGAGGTTATGGCAAAAGAGATTGTTGAAGAAATTATAGAGGAGATAAAAGAAACTATAGAACCTCCACCAACCATGATGGCATCTATGCCAAAAGAAAAAATGGTTGAAACAATAGAAGAAAAAGCTGAAGAAATTATAGAAGAAATTTATGAAGAAACAGTATCAATGGTTTCTGAAAAAGAGGAAGCTGTTAAAGAAGAAGAAGTAATTGAAGAAGCTGCTGTTGAAGAAGAAAATAAAGAAACAGTAGAAGAAACTAATGTACAAGAAAAAGAACAAGCTGAAAAAGAATCAGAAGTTAAAACAAAAGAAAAAGAAAAATCTAATAGCGAAGAATCTACAACAGAAATTGTATCAACAAAAAGTAATACCAAGCAAAAAAATATACGACAGAAAAAAAATATTAATATAGACAAAGTAATGGCTAAAGTAGATGAAGCCATTAAAGATATAGACAAAAATTTACAAGTTAAAAACTTAATTAAATTGGAAGTAATGGCTAATGACCAAGCTAGTTTAACTGGTTATGCAACAATTCCTTTTTATAAAAGTAAAGACATATACTTAAATCAACTTAATATGTCTGATGCAAGACTTCTATACACAGAAGTAACTTTAAATAAATATAAAGTTAATGATCCTGTATTTAAGAAACAGGAACTTTTACACAACATAAATTTAAAAAAACGAAAACTTTTAATAGAATTGGAGCAATTAAAAAATGGTTGATAATATTAAAAAGAACTTAACAAACATAGTAGTTGTTATAGGATTAGTAGGATCTATCGGTGCAGGTTTTAGTAAGTTTGCTAAAATGGAAAGCACTATTGAACAATTAGCAAGTCAAACAACAGTAGATTATTCTGCTCAAATTGCAGTTATAGAAGAAAAAGTTAATGCTTTAGAAAATGCTGACACTTCACATACTCATAACTTGATAGACCATGACCATCCTGTTGAACATTCTCACACTAAAACTTTGGTAAATGAAAAAGAAATAGAATTACTTAAAGTACAAATAGAAGAAATTAAAGTTAAAGCAAATAATCCTTTACAGTAGTTATGAAAGTAAATGACAATACACAGATTTCTTTACCTATAAGAAATTTAGTAGCCATCATTGGAGCTGTTGCAGTAGGTGTGTGGGCATATTTTGGTGTAGAGGAAAGACTTAATAGATTAGAAACAGCAGACACTTTATTTCAAGCTGACCTATTAAAAAAAGCTGAACAGGAACCAAAAAATTTAGAAATGTTTATGTTAATTGAACATCTGTCTGGACAAATAGAATCAATAGAAAAAGAAATTGAAGCATCAAGATATAACAAAGTCAATATAGATCACTTAAAAGAACAAGTAGATATGTTGCAAAAAAAAATAAATGGTAATCATTAATGGTTGAAATTGTTTTTGCCTTATTACTTATTGTAGATAATTCAATAGTAGAACACAGAATACAAGATAGTTTATCGAAATGTTTAAAAGCAAAGAGATACGCTATGAGAGATAAATCTAATAATGATAGAGTTACTTATCAATGCTTAAAATCTAAAGCAAATATAGAAATTTATATGGGTGAAAAAAAAATTACTTCATTAATATTGGAATAAAGAAATGATTAATAAAATTTTAGAAAAGTTTTTTAGTTATATGGATTATGTATGTGATGGCATATCTAATTTAGTTACTGAAAAACCTAAAAGAAAAAAAAGAAAATGTAAAGATTGTCATTGTAATTGTCATTGTTCTGATGACTTACACTTACACAACGATCAACAAGACTTATGCACTTGCGAAACTTGTAAATGTTAAAGAATTATATGAGGTGTAATTATGAGATTAATGGGGAAATTTCTTTATTTATTAGAAACAATATTAAGAAAACTGTACTCAAAGATTTGGTATTACAGAATTGTATTCACAACAAACTTAAAAAGGAAAAATAATGTACGAAGAATTAAAAGCAGAAGTAAAAGAATGTGAAGGTTATGTTAATAAAATTTATAAATGCTCCGAAAATTTTGACACCATATTCTATGGACACAAGGTAACACCAGAAGATAACTATGAACATGGTGTTGAATATCCAAAAGAAATGGGTGAAGAAGTTTTTGAAAAAGATTTTCAAAGAACTGTAGAAGCTGCCGAAAGACTTATTGGCGATAGATCAATTAATCATGTCGCTAAAGAAGTTATTATTAATATGGTTTATCAAATTGGCGAAGGTGGTGTATCTAAATTTAAAAATATGTGGAAAGCTCTTGATAGTGAAGATTATGGTGAAGCATCATTTCAAATGCTTGACAGTTTATGGGCGAAACAAACTCCAGCTAGAGCAGGTAAGTTAGCTGGTAAAATGAGATCATCAAAATTATAGGAGGATATTATGTGGTTAGGTTTAGCAACTAAATTAGTTCCAGGTATTTTAAAAACTGGAATGTCTATTGCAGCAAACAGAAGAAAAGTAAAAGAATTACAATCTGTTGCAGAAATGCGTCATGCAGAAAAGATGGCTAATGGTGAAATTGAGTGGAAACAAGAAACGATAGCTGCACAGAAAAACGATTTAAAAGATGAATTTGTTTTAATTTTAATTAGCATCCCTCTCCTAATCGCTGGATGGGGTGTTTTTTCAGAAGATGAAGAAATTATTTCAAAGTTAGATACTTTTTTTGAACAGATAAATAATTTTCCTCTATGGCTACAAGGATTAATTGTTGGTGGCTATTCAACTGTTCTAGGTATTAAAGGTGTTTCTACTTTTAAAAAGAAATAGATGTCAGAAAACCTAGACCTGATTAACGAATATAAAGATCAAGTTCGTATCTTAAAGCAAGAAGTAGCTGAACTGCAAGACGCAGGTAAGTCTAAAGACTCTGCTAATAAAAGATGTTTACAAAAACTAGAATATTCTCAAAAAGATTTAGAGGATGCTTTAGAAAAAATAAAAGAATTAGAAGAACAAATTAAAATAAAAGATAAAAAGTGAAATTAGTTTTGATAATGTATATGTGTTCTGGAGCAGGTGGAAATTGCTTACCTCCACATCAAATGCCAGACCTTTATGATAGCTGGTATACTTGTATGAACGCAGGTTATCAAGCAGCTTTAGATAAATCAATTGAGATAGGCGAAGCAGATGTTAATGAACATGAGATATTTATTAGGTTCGCTTGTGCTGAAGAAACACTAAAACCTAAAGTAGAAACTTAAAGGCGACCATATTTCAGATCGCCAATAACATTATTGAATAGTTTTTATCATTGATTTAAAATCTTTATTATTTTGATAAGCTAATAGATTTAACCACCTTGACGCAATATTGATAAAGCTAGTATAACCATTTTTGACTTTTTTAGGTGTGAAAATATCCACAACATCATCATAGTCATTTATAGTTAGTTCTTTTTTATCTTTAATTTCTAACCAAGAGTTTTTATCTAAACTTACAAATAAAACATTTTTTAATGATGGACTATTTGTAAATGGTATTTCATCAAAAAAGACTGTGTAAAACTTTTTCATAAATTACCTCCTTTCTTTTATATTTACTCATTATACCACATTGGGTTTTTCACTTTTTGCAAAAAAAATATTTTTATTAAAAACTAGAGCAACAAAATTTTAGGGTGTTACAGAATAGGTGCGACAATAAAATCCTTTTTGGATTTTTTACAAAAAATTTATGAAAAAAAAATTATGGAAAAAACCAAAACAAACTGTAATTGATATTGGTAAGTGTAAATACTGCCAAGCTGAAATGATTAATACAGAATCTTTTGTAGCTTTCTATGGTGGTGATAAAGCTCACTATGATTGCATGAAGAAAGATTATTATAAAAACCTTATGAAGAAAGATAAGGATAACCGAACAGGTTTGGTCTAACTTTTGGATGACCAAAGTTCTAGCTTTTGCTAGTGGGTAAGGGTGGGAAAAAAATAGCTGGTATGCTATGTTCATTATGTTATACTGTTATTGACAGATGTTACATACTTATTGCATACCAAGTGTAAAAAAACATAGTAAAATATGTCCAGATGTTGTTGATTGTGTGATTACAAATCAATATGTTGTAGGCATAAACATAATATATATAGGCTTTTATACTAGAAATAGTATGAGAGCCACTTTTTTTGTGCCTAATTTATGGGAAAAAAACAACCATAAATTTTATCTACATACTTTTTACATACTTTTTATAGCATATCTTTTACATACAGGAGCATATTGATTATTGTAATAAATGGAAACTCTGTTATAACTCAATGAAACAAGGTTAATAGGAGAGAAAGATGATAATACACAATATGTACCCTATCACTAGGGGTAAAAAGAAAGTATTTAGATTTGATTATTATAGTGCTGATAATAAGAAAAAGTTCTTACAAGCACCATCAAAGAAAATACTACAAGAAAAAATAGATAAGAAGTTTAAAGATAAAGGTTTTGTTAAAACCAATTCAGAACAAGTTAAAGTTAGTAGAGCACAGTCTGATTTTATTGATATTAAACTTGCCAATAAAAGAGCTGCTGGAAAGACACAACAAAGCACCATAGATAATTATGTTAGCTTTTATGATAGTCATATAAATCCTTATTTCAAAGATAAAGATATTAGAACTATTACAAAGTTTGATGTGGCTAAATTTGTTGAGAATCTACAAGAGAAAGACATTACCAGTAAAACTTTAATTAAAATATTTAATCATTTTAGAAACATTATATCTTACCAAGTAGATCGTTTCAAAATAGAGAACAATATTTGTAAAGAAATTAATTATTTAACTGATGTCCATATTCCAGAAAAGGAAAAGGAAATTATTGATTTAGATGTTTGGACTTTAGAGGTAATGCAAGAGGTTATAGGCAATATAGATAATCCTATGATTAAATTAATCTTTATGATTCTACTTGAAACTGCTGCCAGACCAAGTGAAATTAGAGGATTAGAAAGAGAAAATTTATTATTTCTTAAATCTAATAGTCTTAAAATTGATATAGTTAATGCAGTTAAAAAAGGTAAGAAGCTTGGCAAGACCAAGACTAAAAAGGGTAAGAGAAAGGTGGATATTTCGCCATCTTTAAAGGATCATATTGTAGATTATTTAAATACTTTACCTCCTTTGCAAGACAAGCTATTCCTTAATACAGTTGGCAAATATATATGTATAGAAGCTCTTAACAAGGCTCTAATTAATGCTTTAAAGAAAATGCGACCAGAGTATCAGAAATTGCCTATTGATAGAAAGTCTTATGCTTTTAGACACTATAGAGCCACTTACTTTGCAGCTAAAGGTAGGTTTAAAAATGCTTTAGAGTTAGCACATTACATTGGCGATTTGGATATTAACTTTGTTAATAAAACTTATATAGCTCCTTTTGAGCAAGAAGAAGTTAAAGGAGAATTTAAAGAAAATATTATCTGGAAAAATTAAATGAGGGGATTTTGTTAATCCCCTCACTTCATCAACTTACACACAACATAAGCTTTTACAAAACTTATGTACAAGAAAGGATAAAGTACGAAAATATGAAGTATCTTTAACTTTCTTTTTTGTTAAACACTTTAATTTAACTCCTCATTAACTAAAGAGGGAGCAATAGCTATTTGAACATCGGAGCTATCAGCTAGTGGTTTAACTTGACTAACTAATTCTGGTAACAAATCGGTATAAGGAATATTTAAATGTTCAGACATTTGTACTAATCTAATAGCACTTAATCCATTTTGTCCTTTTTCGTATTTGCCAATTTGTTGAAATGAAACATTTAACTTTTTTGCTAATTTAACTTGAGTTAGCTTTGCAATTTTTCTTGCAATAATTAATTTTTCACCAACTAATTTATTTAGCTTATTTTCTTCTTCAGTTTTTATGTATGATCTGTATGGTCTTTTACCCATTTTCTTCCTTTCCTTTTTTTTAAGCAGTCGATCCCTATTAAGTTTATTTCAACTTCTAGTATTCATGCGAAAAATCTAATTAAGAACTAATTCTAAATTCTCTTTTTGATTCTTCTTCAAAAATTTTAGAATGAATTTCAGCAATCTTATTTTTCTTTTTTTGAACCAAGTCTTTAAATTTATTCATCTTTCTTGATTCCTCCTCCTGCTGAAGCTTCAGTTCCAATATTTTTTTTGGATCCATCTTGCTCCTTTAGTTTATTTTTAATCCTAGACATTTCATGTTTCAAATCTAGGACAGTAACCCTAGAATTTTCGCTAGGGGTATTTGATTTCACAGCTAATTCTGCGTTTTCAAATTCTTCATCAACTCTCACACTTGCTTCATAAAAACTTTCTTTCATTACTTTATCCATGTATTGAATATTCTCTGTTAATCTTTAAACTACTGACTTGCTTTAATTGAGTAGGATTCATTCTAATTTTTCTATGGGATGAGCCACCTTTATTAATTAAACCCATCTTGTAGAGTTCAGAACAAATCTTACCAGCTCTGGCTCTTGAAAAATTCATGGACAATCCAATTTCAAGAAAAGTCGGAGAATAATCATGTTGCTCAATATACTTTCTAATAAAGTCTAAAACTTTAAACTTTACAGAAGAAAAATATATTGTGCCATTTCCATTTTTCATTTGTTTTCCTTAAATAGTTCGGCAACATTATTTACTGACTCAATGGTATCTCCATTCTTTTTTAAATCATTTAAATATTGTATTAATTTTTCTGCAAACCAATGTCCTTTAGAGGCATCCATTAAAGTTGCATCTAATGATCCACCATGTTTCTCACCAAATCTCATAAAATATTTTAAGACTTCTCTTTGATAACCACCTATAACTGCCATTGGCGATTGCTGTGATACAATCGCCTCATTAGTTTCTATTTTTTTATTTTTGTAATATTCAGGGTTTATTTTTTCAGACATTAAAATAATTACTCCTCTTTAGATTGTGGATCACTTAATTTAATACTAATATCTGGTTGAGTATCTTTTGTTTTTTCTACATTCAACCAAGCAGCAGCTTGTTTTAGTTCTCCATTAATTGTAGCCTTGCCAGTATATTGTGGATATTTAACTCCAGGTTTATCTAAAGATTTTCCACTTGCATCTTTTTTAGGTATTCTTTTCCAAAGTCCTATTTGATTATCGTAATCACTCATATTATTTTTTCCTATTTGTTATATTTATTTTTAGTGTGTTTTCTACCTCATCAATCTTTGCCTGTTGCATAAGATCAGTTGAGATTTGTTGAAGTTCTTTTGCGTAGTTTTCTCTTAAAGGTAGCATACCTTTTTCATAAGCATTTTGAGAAACTGAATGTTGAGCTTGGTTAGTCATTTTCTCAATCCATTCTTTTACAAATTCATCTGCGTTAAAAGTTTTGTTATCTACTTTTTCATTGGTAAAAATGTGTAATTTTGGTGTAGGCTTACTTGTTTCTACAATTAAAGGTTCAACATTATTGTAACCATCTTCATCTTTAATTCCTGTTTTTAAATTAAGTGCCGCAAGAAAGGCATACTTTTGAGAATAAGTCATGCCATTTCCTGTGCCATACTTATCTAATTTTCCATAACCTGAACTACCTTTTACTTCTATAAATTGATTTGGATTTTCAATATCATAAATAGTTAAGTTACAAATAATCATTACAAAACCATCGTTAATATGTGTTTCATAATTACAAACTGGATATAGTTTGTTATTTAAAAAAGCTTTCATAGCAACTGCCTTAACATCATCAGCTAACAATGGGTTAAAGTGCATACCTCTTACTCTTTCTCCTTTCTTAACATTTCCAGCTTCTTCACAAGCTTTATGTAATTTACTCAATACTTCTTTCATATTCCTGCCTCTCTTAATTTATGTAAAGGATTGTCCAACTGTTTTTTTAATTGTTCAATCTCATTGTTTTTTTTTGCCACCTCACTAGCCAATAATTTATTATCTTCCAAAGTATTACCAACTAATTTTTTATGATCTTTTTCTATATCCTCAACTCTTTTTAATTCCTTTGTTAATCTTTCAATTTCATCTTCTTGTTTTAAAAGTAATATATTTTTATCATTTAATATTTTAATTAATTCTTTTTTATCTAAAGTTTCATAATGATTAGTTAAATCTTTAAACTGCATAATGTTTAAAATACCTTTCAATATATTCTCTTGGCACACCATCCCACCAAAAAGATTTCTTTCTAATATCTGAATAATCTGGAGGACATAACCAAGCTAATTTATTTAAATCACCATCTGCTGCTTCTAATTTTTTTTGCCAAGAAATTTCATAAACCATTAATTGTTTAAGAGCTTGATCTAAATTTTCTGGTTTTAATTCTGGAGTATTATCTTCTGTAAATATTTTTCTATCTTTATGACTTGCATAACTTATGAATGGTTTTAAGCCTACTGCCTTTTTATAAAGTGCAATTTGCATTAGATCAGATGTAAAAATATGATCCTCAATTTTAGAAGAAGAATAAACCCAATCACCAATTCTATTGTCATTAGGTTTTTCTATTTTTTTTTTAGAATTTTTACTAGGATCTTTTTTAACAAGAGGTTTAAA
>VTLG01011097.1_pt1 | contig 37508 bp, 27 predicted proteins | sample 4694571 | NCBI WGS metagenome assembly VTLG01 (sample SAMN12604809, study PRJNA352737) | marine metagenome | biome: ENVO:00000447; feature: ENVO:00000209|ENVO:00000569|ENVO:01000036; material: ENVO:00002151; isolation source: viral sequences binned using virsorter ...
GGGTTTACATTTCTGCTCATCATTACAATAATACTCGCCTTTCTTACAAGCCATTAAAATATAGCGTCTCCTATTATTTAGACGAAACCTCACCAATGACCCAAGATCTCATACCATGACCCCAGATCTTAATCCCAGTATCTACATATGAATCTTGAGGAATGATCAAACAGAAACCAATACCAAGATTAAACACTCTCCTCATTTCCTCTTCTGTTACATCATTTGCTTCTTGTATCACATTAAAGATTTCTGGTCTTTCCCATGAATCATAATCAACTTCCACCTTCAATCCTTCTGGTAAACATCTTGGTAAATTTTCTACAATACCACCACCAGTAATATTTGCCATTCCATGAATAGGTCTCTTCTTTCTGAGAAGATACATTATTAATGGAGAGTAAATGGTAGTTGGAGTAAGAAGTTCTGGATGATCCCTATAATAAATCTTCTGTCTCCATAACATATCATTGATCATACTATATCCATTACTATGCAATCCACTACTCTCTATACCAATAACCAGATGTCCTGGTTCTATCTTACTGCCATCTATTATCTTATCTTCTTCTACAATACCTGTACAAAATCCTGCAAGATCTATATCCCTAGCAAACCTACCATGTTCAGCAGTCTCACCACCCAGAAGATCCATTTTAGAGATCTCGCATCCTTTAAGGATACCTTCCACTATAAAATCTAATCTATCATTCAACTCCTCAGTTGAAATATAATCTAAAAAGTATAATGGTTTGGCACCACAACAGATCACATCGTTGACACACATAGCAACAAGATCAATACCAATGGTACTATAATCATCAAAGATCTTTGCTATGTTTAATTTTGTTCCCACACCATCAGTGCCGGATACTAAGACAGGATTCTTATACCTTGATGGGACTTTTATCATCCCATTAAAACCACCGATAGAAGATACTTTCTTTTTAATCTTCTCTACAAAAGCATTTCCTGCTTCTATATCAACTGGGTACTTCATACTCTTCACATGCATCACTAAAGTCCATTGCCATCTGACCGCCTATTTCCGCACCTTGCTCCATACCAAAGACGGTAGCAGCACCAGCAAGCACCCACCCAACATAAGGAATAGAGGCGATACCAGTAGTACCAACAGCGGCACCGCCGCTACCGCCGACAATCTTTCCTGTTTGTTCTCCACCACCTGCCGCCTTGATACATTCGACTTGGGTGGCAGACATCTTTGACCCTGATCTATCCGATATGTGGAAAGACCCATCCATCGTGTATTCTTGTTTGGAATACATTTTGGATCTACCGAGACCGAGAAAGCCACCAGGACGGTTAACGTCCTTAGTTACCTCCATTACTTTAGGATCATTTGCACGATATTGAATACGGTATCCATCCTTACCTGCTTCTACTTGGTAAGATGTGTAATCACCGATAGGTAGATTAAGTTGGGGAAACTGATTGCGATTAGCAACCAGTCCTATTAATCCAATATGAGATAAGCCTAGGATACCTCCTAGGCTAAGGCCAATCCACTTGTTCATCCAACTCTTCCTCTATATCAGAGACTGGTTTGGAGCGACGTCGGCGCAGGTGCAGCAGGAGCCATACTAGGAGTACTACCGAGACTAGGCAAATCGTTGGCACCAGTAGGGAGTCCACCGCCGAGTCCACCAAGTGACCCAAGAGCTGCTTCAATAGCCTGTTGCTTGACGTTATCAATGATGCTATCTCTGTTGACAAATACAAATATGCCACTGCCAACAATGGCAATAGATACAACGCCAGACGCAAGAGCAATGATGTTAACAATTTTCTGCATGATACTTAATTCGTAGGTTTTTTGGGTTCTGGAACAGAAGGAGCAATAACTAAAGGAGCTTGCTCAAGTCTTATAGTCTGAGCAGGTGCAGATTGAGTTGCTTTCTCAATCAGTTTCTCCATATCTGCCTTTGATACAGATCCATTAGGACCACTACCACCACCTTCCATCTTCATAGTTCCATCACCTTTCTTAGATGCTGTCTGAATTCCGAAGCTAGCTAAAACTCCAGTAAAAACTGAAGCTATAAATGTCGGGTCGATCTTTTGTTGTGGTAGTCCAGGAATCGCCACATAATTTAATGTTAAAATTCCGCCGGACCAAACAAGTACACCAAGTCTCACAAAAGTAGATATGATTGCGGCTTGTTCCTCTTGATCAGGAAGAATAGCATCCTTTATTTTACCAAAGGCACCTTTCTTTTTTTCTTCTTCCTTGATGTCTTCCTTTACTTCGTCAGGCATCTATAGTTTTCCAAAGGCCCTGCTATTTAGCCTTTTATCCACCTAACGCTAATACCATGCCAATAGATGCCTTATCAGATAACTTAGCACCATCTGCTTGCTGTATAGTTCCTGCTGTTATTGTTCCACCTTCTCCTGTATCTGGGTCAAGGGTAATAGAACCAGTACCCACAGTTAATATACCCGTAATCCTTGCATCCCCAGTAACTGCTAATGGAGTATCACCCCATGTAACTCCTGTTCCAACAAGCAATCTTTGCCTTGCAGTAACAATACCAACAGAATCAATATTAGTTACATCTTCATAATACGTAGTTCCTGCACAAGATATATTACCAGTAACATGAAGACTCTTAGCAATACCAACACCACCAGATATAATCAATGCTCCAGTAGTACCTGATGTTGCATTGGTCGTATCACTAATTGTAGTAACACCTGTGATAACAGTACCAGTAGCAGTAACAATACCAACACTCATTCCAAGTGTTGATGAATTGCCTTGTGTTAACGTTTGATCGAGAGTCTCCGCAGCAGGACTAAGAGCAGTACTAGCAATACCAACCCAACCAGATCCATCGTAAATAAGTAACTTATTTGTGCCAGTGGTCTCGTCGAAACTAACGTCATCTAAATCTTTAATAAATCCGGCACCACCGCCACCCATAGTAGCAAGTTGAGTTTGGATACGATTAATGAATATTCTATAATGTTTTGATAAATCTTCTAACGTAGCAAACTTCTGATCCATTGGAGTTAATGGATCCTGTCCAGTTCCAACATTCTCTGCTTCATCAGGAGGTTCACTTAAAAGATAGTTCTCCTGTAAATCTTGTTGTTTTGTTTGTATATCATAAACAAGAGCCTTAAGTTCAGTTAGATTCTTAAGTTCGCTTCTTATCTTCTTAAGATCCTCCTCATAATATTTTGGTTTAGGTAAAGTCTTTATTCTTTCTTGAAGAGACTTAACCTCTTTATCCATATGCTCAGCAAGAGTGTCTGTGGATTCTACAAATGATTCTTGTAAATTCTCTACAGTTTTCTTTGTTACCTCACTGAACGCATCAAATCTTTCGCCAACTTTCTCTTCAAATACTATCTCAAATTCTTTTTGGTTTGTTTTAAGTTTCTTCTGTAACTTCCAAATAACATCAGATTGTTCTTTTAGTTGATCAAATATATCTTTTCTTACAGTACTAACTCTTTCATGAATAGTCTTAAAATCAGTCTTTGTTTCAAACTGCTTGGTATCACCTTCTTCTTGTATCCTATCTAACTCATTTTCAACTCTTGCAGCTAGAGTAGAGATAGTATCTCTGACACCTCTGAAGTCTTCATCAATAACATTAAAAGATTTACCAACCCAAGCAAAATCAGGTACTTCATTTACTTTATGGATCCATAAAGGTAATGATGGTATAGAATCCTTAACTTTACCAATAGATTCTCGTAATGCTTGTAACTCATCTTCATAGTACCTTACCTCAGGAACTACTGGAATGGACTCTTTGACCTGCTCAATAGTAGCAGTTATCTCTTCTAACTCATTTGTATAATCTTTTATCTCAGGTATCTCTGGAATGCTCTCACGAACATTATTAACCATTCTAACCAGTTCACCCCATTCAGGTGCTTGGATAATATCTACAACTTCTAGTTTAGGATTACCTTCTGCATCTTCAAGAGTCTGAACTTCTTCTACTATCTCTTCCTTTTCTATAAACTGCTCAACAGAAGGAAGATTCTCAGGCTGTACAATATACTCGTCAATAGACGGTAGATCAGCAATAGAAGAGTTCTTTACCATATTTCTATTTATTTTTTGGTTTTTGTGCGTCTTTCAAAAGTTTTGATAAATCTGCAGTGGATCCAACAAATAATGCATTAGTTACATTAGTTGGTCCCTTAGCAGTTTCTTCCTCAACATCCTTAAGTTTCTTTTGAAGATCCATCAACTTATCAGTTGAATCCGCAACACTCTTTATTAACTGACCAGCAACTTCATAAGCACGTGGCATCTCACTCTCCTGAGCAAGTTCTAAAATGCCATTAATTGCCTCTTGTCCCTTTTCAATAATACTATAGAGATTACCTCTAGTATATTCATAATCAGTTCTTACTTCTGTTTTCTCTTCTGGTCTAGGTGGTTTCTGTATACCAACCTTTTTAGACTCTTGTACTACTTCAGCAGCAACATCAAAAGTCTTTTCTAACTCTGTAAAATCTGCCATGATTAAGCATCAACGTCAGCATTTTGAGATGGACTATAAACCTTCATATCCTGGAAGAATGAAGTAGTCTCATTGAATCCGAAGTCATCACCAATATCGATAAGTGCATTATCAGCAGCATCAATAAGATCTACAGTAGCTCCATCTCCATGCTCTGCAGCAGATGTTCCATCCTGAGCACGTTTCACTACAAGGTTGTTACCATCAATCTCACTAATCTTAATGGTCTCTGTATCAACATAGATTCTATCCCCAACAGAGAGATTAGAAGCATCTCCAACTGTAATCAGAGTCTCTTTTGCAGTGACATGTTCTGCAAGGTATGTGGTTCCATCATTAGTGTAATCCTTAACCGCACGAGGAGTAACACTGTAACGAACCTCTCTTCTGAAGTCCTTGCCCTTCCTGGTACTGTAATCGATAGTAGCCTTCTTGATAAGTCCAGTAGATGTAGTAGGAACAGGACCAAACAAGTATGTCTTAGCAGTAAACGTAAGTGTGTATATTAATGCTCTACGTTCTGAAAAATCTCCTTCATAATCATCAGTAAAAGATACATTGTCCATTACAATCGGTACATCTCTTTTCTCTCCTATGGAAGAGATCATGTTGATTGTAAGATTATAAGATGGTTGAAAATAAGGTAATATCTGTTCTACAATCTGTAATGCATCATCATTTAACTTAGCAAGAATATTCAACTCAAAACTCATATTATAAGGTACAGGCATGTATACCTTCTTAGCAGTATTCTTACTATCAGTAGGAGCACTGATAAAAGTCTGAGTTTGAGTTACTTTCCTTGTAGGGTCATAACTTAAACCATTAAACTCAAATGACATCCTAGGGAGCGTAATGGTTTGTGCTCCTTTAAGATCTGGTGTTTGTTCTAAACGTGCTAAAAACTTCTGGATAGGACCATATGCCAACGGCACCTTCATCACACTGACAGTTTTTGCATTACTATCAAGATGCTTGATTTGTATATTATTAAAGAGGGTACCAAAACCAATAACGGTTTTCCTCAGTATCTCATGATAGAAATATTCAAACACTGATTAGATCTCAACTACTTACTATTTAACAGATTCTCAGATCCACCTATATTACATGAGATATCAGAATCACAGTTCTCAGAACCACCTAAAGAAAATGGATTATATCTTGCTGTTGCCATTCTATACATCTTTTCATGCATAGTTTTCTCCTTCTCTATCTCATCACTATCGTCTGGATTCTCAGTAAACCAGTCAGCAACCTCTTCTTCTGGTCTAGGATTCTGTTCCAACTCTGCTCTCTTTTCTGGAGGAGCCCATCTATTATCCGTTGGTGGTTCATATTCTGATGGCGCTGTGTCTTCCCAATCATATGATTTATTAGTAGCAATAGGCATGCTATCTAAAGGATTTGGGAACCAATCATCATCAGGTGTAATAATCACTTGCATTAAACATCTCCAAATGGGTTTCTTTGTGTCCAGTCAGTAATACCAGAAACAACTACACTATCACCAGCAGTTTGTATATTATCATTATCTGCAAATGGTGTCACTAGATCATCAGTAGTATCCACTGCAAGAGTATAAACTGCTGAGGATTCATCACCAGTGATCGACTCTCCTGGGTTAAATGTTCCTGTTGCAATACCGACCACAAGTGTTTTAGTCGTTGCGTCCCAGGATTTAACTCTTGCTTTAGTTCCTGTTGTTCCACCTGTAACCTCCTCATTGAAGTAAAAGTCTCCGGAACCAAGCAATCCTGGATTACTAATAGTAACGGTTGGATTATCAGTGTATCCACAACCAGCATTAGACAGTCTAGCAGACCTTATAGTGCCTCCTATGGCAACTACATCACCAAGTGCTGTAACACCTGTTCCAGGGGATGTGAAGGTGATTGTAGGAGTGCTTCCATAGTATCCAGAACCTGCATCAGTAATAGTTACTACACCAACAGTACCAGTAGTTGCAATACCAACAGTTACAGCAATACCAGTTCCTCCTCCACCAGTAAATGTAATAGTTGGTGGTGTTAGATATCCTTCACCAGGATCAGTAATCATTATGCTTTCAATAGCATAAGATGTGCTAAGTCCAGCCTTACTAGTTGTTATTGCTACAGCAGAAGCTGTAATGCCGCCAGTTGGAGCAGAAGAAATTGCAACTGTAGGGGTTGCCCTGTATCCAATTCCAGGATTAAGGAGATTAATGAACTGAACACCGCCGTTTCTAAATGAGGTGACAGCAGTAGCTGTTGTTCCGACACCAGTAAGTGTGAGAGTTTGTGAGTATCCAATCTCGGTGGTTTCGTCATCAATCTGACCAACCCCAGTATCAACTGTTTCGTCCTCATAACGGAAGACTTCACATTGTAGTTCGTAGACATAAAGTTCTTTCAGTTGATAGAATGGTTTAGCATGCTCAACAAACTTAATCTCATACAGTCTATCATCAAGTGGGAACCAAATCAAGTCTCCTTCCGAAGGTCTCGTGGATACCTTAATTCCCGTTTCATTTCTGATAAGAGGTTGGATGTATGTTTCGAACCTCTCTCTAGATATAACAAGGTTAATATCATCCTGCACCTCAACACCAAACTTCGACAGGATTCTACCATTCCCTTGATAGACATCATAGTTCTGAACGTATGCTTCTAGTGGATAAGCATCATCAAACTTTGACTGTACTACCTCTCTAATGATAGTATTAGTAGTCAAATATTTACGAGGAAGATAATAGCATTCAACACCATATATCTTAATCATCTCATTATTGAGAGATTGAAGAAGGTCTTGCTCGTTACGAGTTCCTTGAGTGAAGAATGGATTTAATGCCATTATGCTATCATGTCAAGTGGTGGCATTTCATATTCGTTGAACATCTCTTCCTTGATCTTATCGATCTCTAGTTGAGCGTCATCATAGATTTGGCGACCATTTAACTCAATGCCGCCTGGAAGTTTAACTCCCTGAAACTTGATTAAATTTTGTCCCCACTGCCGTTTCATTATGGCAGTAAGATACCTTTTTAAGAACCTATCGTTCCAAACTTTTGTGAAATCGTTGGGATCTAAGAGTCTCCAACAATCAATAATAATATAATCATCCTCACTCATACTACCAAAATCAACGTCAAGATATAATCTATTCTGTCTAATATTAAATCTTATCTGCTTCTCAGTATTCAATAAGAAATCTATATCTTCTAACCTAGTCTTAGTCATTGCATATGTCAGAAGTTCCATTGAACCCCAGTAATATACATCATTTAAGAATAACTGATACTTCACACTAAACATATTGTTTGTCATAGTGTTAGATCCATCAAATCGATAGATCTTGTTAACACCAACTACTGACTTAGGAAGTTCAATATAGTTACTATTCTCTTCATAATCAAATGTAACTGCTGTACCATCTGTTGAAATACCAGAATTTGCAGGTGCGGTTGCAGTTGTTGTAACAATACCTATAGATTGACTATTACCTCTTGCTTGTCCTCTATCAATATCATCCTGAGTTATCTTATACTTAAGTGGCATCTGTACAACGCCATCATAATGCCTCTCATGCCACATCTGGAGGGCATCATCAAGAAGATCGCTGCATTGCTCATCGGCAACATTTACCTCGACTACTGGGTCTCCCAGTTGCCTCTTAGCATAAGCAATTATTTCGTCTCTGGAAGCAGGCTGAGCCATATTACCAAGTTTTTATCTATTTATCAAAGGGTGGATGATATACCACCTCTAACGAGAATTTGTCCTTCTACTATCCTGTTTACAGTTGTTCCAGTTTTTGCATTAACATCATAAAAATATCTTCCTTCTGACAACGCTGAAGTCTGAGTAGTAGTCAAACCAATATGAAACTTCCCATCAAAAGCACTAGTGAACCCACATGTGAAAGTGCAAGTTGCAGCTGCTCCAACATGCTTTGCCATTTGGCCCGACAAGTTTGTATGATTTGTGAAGTCATATGCTGAACCTGCAGGAATATTGACAGTATATGTACAAGTAAAAGAAGCACCAACGTTTATCACCAAGTCTGATACTGGTGGATAATCGGATTGTGAATCAAATGTAAATGTTCTAGTTGCCATTTGATAAGTTCCTTAGCATTTCCTTGATTTCACGTATTTCATCCTTAAGAGTATCTAGTTCAGCACGATCAAGTTGTTTCTGTTTACGTGCCTGGACATATCTTTGATACTCATTCATATCAGTAGAAACAATCGCATTAGATTTCTCATCTCTATAAAGAGCATGAGCATCTTTAACAGGTGTTAACTTCGTCATGACAATGCAATCGCTCTAAACTCTCTCATCCTAGGAGCTTGTGCTTGATTAGTTCCTGTCATCATAACTTTAATCTTAAATCCTTCAAACTCTTTCAAACTATCAATGGTGAACTCATATTCACGGAAGTCATTTCTCTCCATTGAAGGTGCTACAAACCTATCAGGTAATCCAGAGTTGTTTGCTGGATTAATAACAAGTCCATTCTCATCACGATTATCATATCCAGGGAATAGTTCATAAACTACTTCATCTTGAGAACCATCTTCTCTATAAAGAGCATATGCGACTCTGATATCAGAAGTACTTGCTCTATGAGCAGAGAATAGAACCTTAATACCAGTTGCAGGTACTTTAAGACCTACATTCTTAGTTACATAAGTTGCTGAGTTAGGATCAGCACCAGACCTCTTAACATTAGCATTAGTTGCAAATACATCAACTTGATCATCAATCCTATTAGTTGTAAGAATAGCACTTACACGATCTATATCAATAACAGGTGATACATCAGGATCATTACTATTCAAATCACACTGTATGGTTAATGATTTGTTTCCAGGGAAACTATCCAACTTACTTGTTTCATTAACCTTCGAAGCAATCATACGAGGTGATTCAAAGAAGTTGGAATCATTGAGTTTTAGTGGTTGATAACCCTTATCAAGGAAAGATGTCTCAATACCACTTACACTTCTAGCACTTACTGTTCTTATTCTGGAGTTAATATCAGTTCCTTTAGGTGCTAAAGTTTGAACGTTAGGGGTTATGCACTCATACTGAATATTCTGAGATGCCTTAATCCTAGATTCTCCACCAGTCTTAGTCCTATTAAAGTAGAGACTCTTCCATCCATTTGCACTTCCAGATCTACTAGTACCTATTCCGACACTATCAGAAGAAGTAGCACCCATGTCAATACCAACAAAGTAACTATCCATATTAATTGGATGAGAACCTTGACTGGAGACTTCTGACATGTTATGAGTCTTATTGATCCTTCTTAGAGAAACACCATTAAACTCATACTTATAGACCAGTGAGTTAACTGGATGAGTGAAGGCAAGAGTACTATCTTGACCTCTTGTGATACCAGTTATAATACCAGCTGCAGTTGCACCAGTATACTTAATAATTTCATCACCAATCTTAAGATATCCTGGGTTAGTTGATCCAACACCTACTCCTTCAAAATCAGTAAATGCAACACCAGAACTAACATTAATATTACCAATACTATCTCTACCATAAGCAATGCTTAGAGATGTTGGAGCAGCATCACTTACAATACCTTCAATCTTAACAAGGTTATTGGATTCATGCATAGCATGATTTGGATGATTTACCTTGACAGTCTTTCCATCATAATATGGATCGTCAATAACACCACCAGATAGAATCGTTACATTAGAACCTGTTCCATTAACCTCAGATCTAATACCTGTGTTAGTGACATATGTTATGCTGGAACCAGCAGCAACAAAGTCTCCTTGAACATCATCAAGGAATACAGTATTAGTCCATCCTATTGCAACAACAGATAGTTGTGCTCCTGTACCAATACCATTACATGCAGCAGTTGGAATACCAACAACGTCTCCGACCTTATATCCCGTACCACCTTGTGTAATGCTGACAAATCCAACAGGACCATTCTTATTATTAGGATCCTGATAGATTGAACCAGCAACACCTACAAATATATCAACTTCCATTCCTGATCCAGTTCCACTGATAGTGAATGGTTGTACCCCAACAGTAGTGGCAACAGTATATCCAGAACCAGGATTAACTGATAAAAGTGAATCAGTAGAGATACCACTAGATTCCTTCAGAACTGAACCACCAATAGCAACAATACGTCCAACAGCACCAGATTCTCCTGCTCCTGTTTGAGCAATCGCAACACCTTGAGTAACAACAGCATTGCCTCCAATAGAAGATGTTAATCCAAGAGTAGTCTTCTTACTTAAGACAGTAATAGGATTAGGATTAAGTTCTATGAGTTCATTATTTCCAACATTAAGTTCTGGGTTAAAGAAGTTAACAGTTCCTGTAGTTCCAGCAGTGAATTCTGCTTTCTGTAGTGAGAACTTAAGATCTTCAAACTGAGAAGGTGTCCATGTAGAAGCGTTTTGAGACTTGAACAACGAACCCAAATAAGGTTGTTGTGTAATCAATACCTTCTGAGATTCTGCTAAACCTAATGTAGAAATATCCTCATCACCAAGTCTAGAGATCCAAACGTTATATTCTGTAGAAGGAGATACAACAACTAGAGCATACTCACTCATTGTCTCCAGATATATTGGAGAATCGAATGTAAATCTAGTAGCCGCAGTTGCGTCTGTAGAAGTTGTAATCTCACTAGGAGAAAGATCCTTTTGACTGAATGGAAGAATAGTACCAGTTGGAGTACCATTTTCTACAGTTCTAATCTGTACACCACAAGGTAAAGTATTATCTTTAGTGGAGAAGTAAAGATCTACACTAGTTAAGAAGAGACCGTTGGGAGTGGCAACGTCAAAAGATTGTGCAAGAGGGTCATAAAACTCAGTTCTTACTTGCTGAGCAACCATCTCAGTTCTGCGTCTTAATACAGCACCATCTCTTGTTGCTGTTTCTCTTTGTACGTCAGTAAGAACCCTATTATCTGTAAGATTCTCTGTTACAATATCAGCATTTCTTGTATTAATAATAGTCTCTTGAATAGTTTCAATAACACCAGAAGATTCATATTCCTTATCAACTGAAGTAGTAACAACTCCAGGAATAAGTGAGTTGACAGGTGAGGAAGTAAACCTAAGAGTCTTCTTACCTGCAGTGAATTCTGGGTTCTCATCAATAGTACTATCTGGAACATAGAAAGATCCAATCAAAGTACCAACATTATCACTAATCAAACGAGTTGTTGAAACAGTTGCTTGAGCACCACTAGTTTGACCTCTAAGAGTCATAGTTCCATTAATGAAACCAAAGTACTCACCTTGAGGTTGTAACTGTAAACTAAATGTGTCTGCATTCAGTATAGTGGAAGTTGAAGTATACAGTTCTGGTAAACCCTCTTCATCATCATATGGGTTTACAGTGTATACATCAGTTGGTGCATTATATGGACCATACTTGTGATTCTGAGTAGCAACTCTGAACTGAATATAAGGTGTTGTTGCTGCAGATACTCCTTGATCAAGGATTGTAGGTTCTGCAATAACAGTCTCACCAACCTGGAATGTACCATTTGTCATGGTAACTTCTAACAGTTTGGGGAAACAGAACTTCTGTACATCCTCACCTTCGAAGAATGGGAACAGTTGAGTTCTTGGTTTTACCCTTCTTATAATAAACTCAATATTACGTGACCTCATCAGAGGTATATTTTCACGATTAACAACACGATCTCCAAGAGATTCTGAATCGATTCTTTCAACTACTCTAGTAGCAAGTCCTGTTCTAGACTGATTAGTTGTTGTAGTAGTTGTAGTGGTTGTATCTATTACCTCAATATCTGATATTGTTGCCTGGACCATTTCACCATTTGTTGACCAAACAACCTGACCTCTTCTATGAGGGTTAGCAATTCTTTGACGTATTACAGGAGGTCTTCCAGTTACACGAGTTTCTTCTCTAGTAGTAGTGTCTACATTAACATCTACACCAACCCAATCAGTTTGCCATGAGTTCCAAACTGTAGATATTAATCCGGTGTTAGGATCAGCACCTTGTTCTCTCATGGTATCTTCGAAGTTACCTTCGATATTAACCACACGAGCATCAATTCTTCTGGTATCAACCCAAACATCAGAGGATGGATTTAACTCCATATTTCCTCTCCAGAAGATCACAGCAAATGGCTGTACATTTTCTGTTCTGGAAGCATATAGGTTAGCAAGATATGTGGTTTCAGTGTAATCAAGAGTAATAAGATCACCTGTTCTACGACATCCCTCACCAACAAGATCAGTTGCAAAACCAAAGTCTTGTGTAGCATCAGCAGTTTGTCCTATACCTATGATTGCATTAGTACCTAAAAGAAGGTCAACAGCAGTAGTATAGTGTGAAGGACGACATTCACCCCTGTCTCTATCAATCGAAGCATTATAATCAGGATCTTGTCTTGCCTGGGCAGTATCATTCTTAAAGTTATCTACTAAGAATCCACACTTAAATCTATCAAGACCATCGGCATCTTTAATAGCCATGTTCTTGGTATCAGTTTCAAGTAACGAAAGAGCAGTATAATACTCTAAGTTCTTAACTCTCTGATCAATCCTACCGATATCGGACATACGATATCTCTTATAAGAGTTAAGAATAGTTCTTACCTGAGATGCTTCGTAAGTATAAGCAGGAACGGATAAGGTACCAATATCTAAAGCACCACTAACACTATCAGGTGGTACTGGATTAACTGCTGGAGTACCAGTTTGAACCTGGAAAGATCCATTAGTTGTTAAGAACAATCTATCAATTCTAGGAAGATAATGAGTAAATGTTACGTTTATAGTCTCATCATCTGAAAGAATATTAGGAGGAGTTTGTCCAGACCCACTGAATACCCTTGCACCAAATTCAAAAGGTGCAACAGTAGCACTTGCAGGAACATAAGTTGAAACTCTAGGACGAATATCAATGAAATCACTTAATCTTTGAGTTAATGCTTGATCAAGATAAGGAATATCATAATCATAACGATCTGCATCATAACTATTAACTGAGAAGATATCTCCTTCATCTGTTGCAGGGACAACATAATGTTGATATACAATCTTTAATCTACCAGCAGGCACATCTTCACCTGCTCTCTTAACAATCCTACCATAATCATAGAAGGAAGCACGTTGACCATTATCCAAATCATACTTACGTTTGATATTCCTATCTCCAACTGTAAACGCTGTGACAGTTCCTTGAACACCAGAAGACTTAAATGTTACAACATCGGAAGTACTGAATGTTGATTGGTTGACATATACTATACCAATCTGAGTAGAACTAGTCTTCTCAACAAGTACAGCAACAGCTCCAGATTCTGATACCAGTTTTTCTCCTACAATAAGATCAGAAGTAGTTCCAGAAGGACTGGTTAAGGAAGAGAGAGTAATAGAAGGAAGATTTGGATCTCCAGTTCCATTAGACTCAAATACACCAAGAACCCTTACAACATCAGGAACATTCAAACAAATCTCATCATCTTCAACACGTGTACCATAGTAAGCATTATATGTCAATCCATTCTGCAAACTACTTACATCAGTACCAGACCCTTGCTTTCTTGATCTATTAATGATTGTGGCACTAGTAGTCCATCTCTTTTCTTTAGAAGATGGATTAGCTTTCTTAAGTGTTACATCTACTCTTGTTTGAGCATCTGCAGCTACTGAAAGATTTACAAACTTAAGAGTCTTACTTGTATTGCTAAGTTGTACTTGATCAGCAGTTAATGCTTCACGTCTTCCATCTCCATAGGTAACCATGTACCTTTGTGGAGTAAATGGTTCAAACGTATAATCGGCACCTGGAATAGCAACCTGAGATGCTGCTATTTCATTACCAGCAACAGTAATATTTCTATATTGTTTCTTAACAATCAAATATGAGTTAAGAATATCTAAATCATTAACGTTATCAGCAGGTAGTTTTGCAAGTAAATTATTTTCACCTTGTACTACATTTCTAACTGTTCTGATTGATAATGCATTTGTTGTTATCTCAGTTGTAGGAAGAGCACCATCTGCAACACCAACAACATTAGCAGTTGATACTACAGTTAGTTCATCACCAGCATCATTAATAGCACTAACTCTGTTATAAGTTTCTGTAGCAAAACCAGCAACTGCATAACCAATATAGTTACCTGTAGTTACAATACCAGAGAAGTTGTTTCCTGGACTTGATATAGTTGAAATACCTTGATTTTCTGCTGTAATAACAAATGTTGGAGAGTTGCCAATAAAACTCTTAGCAATCGGAGTAATGGACCTAGTTAACTTAAAGTCAGCATTAAATGTCTGTCCAATACCAAGATTACCTATTGCCTCTGAAGAGTGGATGGAATATATGTCATTTATTCCATAATCCCTAACAGTCTTAATGACTTGTCCTACATCATTACCATTAACTTTAAATGATTCATCTTTAACAAAACTACCAGTATTACAATAAACAGTAAGATCAGTTCCTGCAGTTACTGCACTTGTTAGATAACCCTCTGCACCACTAGAATCTCCAGTAATTCTAGCAGGAAGAGAAATAGTAATATCTGTACTTATACCAAGAGTAGTATATGTCTGTATATCAAATAAACGTAAATCCCACTCATTGGAATCTTGTGCATCCCAACTAAGATTTACTGATTCTGGGGTAAAGTCATATACCTTTGCTTTACCGATCTCATTACCTGCAACAGTGGTATGAACTCCACCAATTCTTGTATCTCTCAATGAGACAAAAGAGGTAGTTCCAAGACCTACATTTGGAGATCCAAATACTCTGTTTACAATAAACTGAGCGCCAGTATTATAATCTACACCAATATCTTCTATCTTCTTAGTAGTTCTTGCTTTAGGAACATCAACATTAGTGTTACTAATAGTCTCAACATCATAACCACGAACATATGCTTTACCAGGACTGATCTGGTAAACCATTAAATCATTAGCAGGGGTATTACCTTCTTGAGTAGTTTGTCCTGCAAGATAAAGACCTTTATTCCCTTCTCTATCGTTTAAAGATTCTTTTGCTTTAACATTGAATGGTTTGACATAATAGTTACCAGATTCATCAAAAGTTCTCTTTGCTAAGGCATCACGAATAGCAGAATATTGAGAATCCTCATGGAACCATTCCTTTTTACCATCAACTAATCTTAGAATTTCTACAAAGTTCTCATCATTTAGTTCATCAAGTTCTTTCTTAGCAAGAACTGCAGTAATCTTAAGTCTGTCTGCACCTGGTGCAGAGAAGTTATTGAAACCTTGAGCATTATCATATAATGAATCATCAGCACCTGCTGTGATAACATCTTCTACTACAGATAGACCAACTCTATAAGATGGCGTATTTGATAACTGATCAAGAATAAGAGTCTGCTCAGCAACTCTTACAAAGTTTCCTCTAAGATAATAAACACCTTCTGTGATATTAACAGCACTTCCTGTACCAGTTGCTCCTGCAGGAATGGCAGAAGCAAAACCTTCATTAGCAGATATAACAGTATTTGCGTATGTAATCGAAGACTCTAATAAAAGAGTTTCACCATCTTGGAATGTTTGTCCAGTAAAAGATGTAGATGATTTCTCATATTGGACATAAAATGTTAGATTACCAGTATCAGAACCACTTTCATCAATATAGTTAACTACCTTTGCTGTTACACCAGAAACTTCACCCTTAATCCTTTGTCCAACTATCTTATCTGCATAAAAATTAACCGGAATACCAAAAAATGCTGATTCAACCTGAACAGCATAATAAGAAGTTTGTACTGAAACTTGTCCAGGTATTACTTTAGATCCTTCCCTAAAGACATGATCACCAAACTGCTCAATCTGATTCTGCAGAATAGATTGCAGAGTCGTAAGTTCCCTAGCCTGAACTGGGTAGCTAGGCTTAAACAGTACCTTGTGAAAATCGTTAGTTACATCAAAATCGTCAAAATATGGACTAACGTTTAGATTCGTTTCTTGTGGCATCGTTTAGAACTCTACAATGATTTTGATGTCTTCCTTTTGGTTAGCAGATCTAGTTATAGATCCCCTATTATCAACGTATATGATCTCACCAGAGTATTTTTTAACTTCTGGAGGAGCAACTCCGGCACTAAAGGTTTGACCTAGGTTATACGTCTTATTATTTATTACAGTGGTTATACCTGTATAGTCCAGATCTATACTTAGATCTACAGATCCTCCACTAATAATAGTGGTACCACCTGTTGATACAGTAGCACTGAAATCATATGTCTCAAATCCATATTCTGGATTTGTTTTTGCAATACCTGCAGTAGTGAATCCAGCAACAGAACTATCTTGCCAATACTTCAATACTCTTGTATTTGCATCCCAAGAAACTACTTGACCAACAGCAGTAGAACCTACACCAACCTTTTGAGTGACTCTGGAGTCAGCAGTAAATGTAGCAGCAGTTACACCAGCACCTGTTAATCTTAATGCATATACGGCACTTGCTTGAGAAGTAGCAATAACGTCAGTAGAACCTGTTGCTTCTGGGTTTTTAATAAGACCGACACGAGCAAACTGGTTACCACTAACAAAATCAGGGTTAGATGAATCATTCTCAATACGAGAATAAACCAAGACACGACTAGCACCTAGTTCTCTATAGATATTAGCACCATGTCCACCTTGTGGGGGAATGATGACAGTAAATATAGCATCAGTACTACCTTCAGTGTTAGTAACACCACCCGATTCTAAGTCAACTGTACCATAGGTATAGTTGTCTCCACCATGAGTAACACTAACAGCAGAAATCTGTCCTGAAGAGTTTACAGTTACAGAACACTTACCACCAGTACCATTTCCATTAATAGGAACATTAGTATAAGTAGCAGCATTACCATATCCAGCACCTCTGTTATCAATAACAATCTGCTTCAGTAAGTTACCAGCAAGACCAGCATTACCTCTTACTGCAACGATGTTTGCATCTGTAGTAGATGTCCAATCGTCGGGAACTGGCATGAAATTAGTTGATTCAAACTTAACCAGATCTCCTGGATTAATAGTATAGAGATACTTCCAAAGATAACCGTCACCACTAGTACCAGCAGCCTTTGGTTCCAAATCTGTGTGAAGAGGTTCATCAAGAGACGGTTTACCTAGTAAGTTGTCTGGGTCAAAACCATTAGCAATACAGATGTAAACTCTGTAATCACTATTCATAACATAATAGTTCGCACCATATAGATTAGATGCACCAGTCTGCGAAGCGGTGTTATCTCTACTATAATCGTGTCTATAATAGTCGTATGTGGTACCAGAAGTCCACTGCAGTTTTCTTATAACTCTCTTTACATCTCCAGCATTAACCTTCTTTAATGCCAACATAGTATCCCAATACCTATCCTCTTCCCTAAAGGAATCCTTAGGATCGGGAGTATTAGTATCCCAGTCAGATTGTACGTCACTTGCGTTCGGTAAGTTAATAAAACTATAATAACTATTTGCAGTCGATTTGATGCTTGCCGAGAAAGTCTCAGCATTCAAGACACGCAATTGATCTGTGATAATCGCAGACATTTTTAGACTTTTTTCTTTATTTAGTACAGACGTTTAATGTTTTTCAATCTCCTTATGACAGGAGCAGTTGCAAGGCCAGTAATGCCATTTGTATTTACAATATTGAAAGCACCTGGATTGCTATCTCTAGTAACACCAGTCAACTTACCAAAACTATATCTACCGTAGAAACTATTCATTCCTGCAGTAATACTCTCGCTAGAAGAGACACTAACTGTGACTCTTTGAACCCCAGTTGTACCGACACCAACTACATCCCGAACAGCATATTCTACAACTTGTGCTCTGTAGATATTATCTATGAAGGTTGTACCAACGCCAACAGCACTTGTACCTTCTGCATCCTCATATGAAGTAACACCAGATCCAACAGTTGAATCATAGACGTAGAAGAAATCTCCTGCTTCTATTGGAGAAAGAGTTAATGCAGTACCAACTCTACTCGTATCTCTCATTAAAGTATCGGTGAAGAGTTCAAACACCAAACCAGTAACTGCTGTACCAACAGTTGTTGCAGCAATACCAGAGATAATACCAAAGTCTCCCTTCAGTACTGGTGTTCCTAATGTATCAGCAAGTCCAGTTGGTTGTCCAATAAGAACTTGAGGTACTGATGTATTAGTATATCCAGCACCAGGTCCGGTTAATGTTAATGCAGTAACAGTTCCTGCAGCACTTACGGTTACAGTTGCAGTAGCAACAGAACTAACTCCAACAGAACTAATGGCAACTACTGGTGCTTGAGTATATCCTAGACCAGTTGCACCAAGAGTCAAACTAACTGTTCCTGTATCAGAAACAGTTGCAGTAGCAGCAGCGGCAACCTTAGGTGAATCTTCATCTACAATAACGAGATTAAGATCGTTACCAGTATATGCTTCAGTACTATCATCAAACAATGGTCTGATACTTTGTACAAATATAGTAGTTGATGCAATGCCAACGTTCTGAATAATCCTAGTAGCTGGAGTTATTGCAGATTCGTTAATAATTCTTGCCTTAGAAACATAAACACCATCAACAACAATATCATCCTTTTGCTTTGTCCATGTCATAGGACGTTCCAAAGCAGTATCAGTTGTGATACCTGGTCCAAAGTACTGAACAGTATTGAATGTATCAGATGTTGAAATACCACTTATAAGACGCTTATCCTGATCATACTTAAACGTATATTGCTTAGTGGCATCATCACGAAGACGTACCTGGTCTCCTGGTTTAAGTGTCTCGATAATATCAACAAATGTAGAGTCTGTTACAGATCCCTTAAAGTAGTAGATCTTTAATGTATCACCTGCTTTAGGTGCTTCGAAGAAGTCAACAACACTACCACCATTAAACTCATAAGAGACTCCAGGATCCTGCAAGATATCATTAATAAAGATTAATAGGTTATCTTGAATCCTTATTGGAGATCCTTTAGCAGCTCTAAGGGTTACATAGTTACCAGATTTTCTGATAGCAAAGGACTTCTTAACTCCATCAAAGAATGGACTAAAGTCATCAAGAACATCTAAGTTACCAAATGTCCAAGCAGCAAATGAATCATTATGAACTTCTTCAACAATAACCTGGAAGTCCTTGAAGTTTGCAGAAGTTCCTGTTGTTGGAATACCAGTAGTTCCACCAGATTGAACTGTTAATACATCTCCAATCTCGTAGTTTCTTCCTGTATTTTCAACAGTAAAGAGAGTTACACTATTTCCTAAACCAACCTTAACATCAGCAGTTGCATTAACTCCGTTTGTGGTAGATCCACCAGCAGCAACTAATGGAATATTCTCATATCCAGTAGGTTCGTCAATAAAGACTGTAGGTGGATTAGTGAAGGTATATCCAGCAGCAACACCATTTGTAACTCCGATACTTACGATATAACCATTCTCAATGATTGCAGTACCAATAGAAACAATGTTTGGATATCCGGTAGCACCAGATGTTCCTACACCTACAAATACTGTCTGAATACCGATGCGATAACCACTACCACTATTTCCTATTGAAATGGATGAGATAGTACCTAAACCAGAGACATTAGCAGTACCACCAGCACCGACTAATGGTTGATATCCCATTCCTTCGGAAGAACCAACAGTAACAATAACACCACCTCTTGGAAGAGTACCAACGTTGAGGTCTGCAGTTACAGAAGATGCAGTTCCAGTAAATGTGATTGATGATATACCACTAGGATCTTCACTTAAGGTATAATCACTAACAGGTCCTTGTAGAATCTCATTAATAAGGAATACGCCATTATTAGTGGAGAATCCAGTAACATTCGCTGCTGCTTCTGTTAATGTAAATGTCTTACCAATACCAGTAAAGTCCTTAGATATTGAATCGAATAGATGATTATCTTCATATGCTTCACTATCATCAGATTCTGCAGTTCTAACGAATACTCTTCCTTGGAAGGTAGAACGAGTTGTTAGTCCAGTATAACCTGCTTCACCATAAGGAGGTTCTACAAAGTTTAGAGAGTTACCTAAGATAGTATAATTTCCATTATACTTAGTAATAACAGAATCAGCAGCATGAATACCATTACTACTTCCTAACCATCCCCTATCGACTAATAACTGATCAGAAAGTCCACCATAACCAGTAGATTTAACTCTCATGAACTCATCATCAATCTTGATTATTTCGCCACCAACCATAGAAGCAATGCCAGTAATACGAGCATTGACCTGAGTTGCATTCATAATGCTGGTTAGACCAACTGTAACACCAGTGGAAACAATAGGTGATTGGATATTATTATCTAAAGCAATCAATGCCTTAGTACTTTGCTTATGTTGTGTAAGTTTATGTGAAACACCTGCTCCAACAGAAGTAAAGTCGAGAATTGTTGCAGGAGTTGCTAAAGCATCAGATGCAGTAGGTGCTAATCTAATAAGATCTTCACTAACTTTAACCGCATATACAGTGCTTGGAATAGCACCACCAGTAGTTTGAATACCAGTATCATCATTAGTGTAAGTTAGTTTCTCACCAGTTACTAAGAAATGGTCAGCAAGTTGAAGAGTGTTGGCAGAAGTGTCAACAACTGTTGTATCAGTAGTTGGATCCCATACTTTCTCAAATATTGGACGATTTCTGTGATTTAAGTTAAAGTTACGTTGTACAACAGCAAGAGTACCAGTATAAGTTCCTTCATTGGTCCTAACTTGACCAACTCCCATTGTACCTATTCCGATAGTCTGAATACCAACATCGGTTCTCTTATTCTCTACAGTTTGACCATATACTCTAACTTTAGTTGCAATGTTAGCATTTGGAGTGAAGTATAAGTTGAAATCTGTTCCGGAGAATCCAGCACCAACTGTTCCCAATCCAGTAACTATGGAACCAGTAGGAGAATCGTAGGAAAGGACTTGACCATATTCTACTTCATATACCTGAGAAACCAGGCCATCACTGGAATGTGAGACCATAAGTTCTTTCAATTCTGACTTACTATTGGTAGTATCTTCTATACTAACAAAGAAGTATGCTGCTTCATAATCAGTACTTGTAAACCCAGCAATATTGTTTTCTCCAGGAGTTGCAGAAGAAGAAATACTTGTATAGAAGGATTCTAAGCAAGATTCTACCATTGTGGTAGATCCTACTCCAGTGGCACCAGCATTAAGTTGATAATCAATAACTTTAATAGCACAGTTAGTATTAACACCAACAGCAGGGTAGAAGTTCAGATTAGTTAATCCTGCAGTTTGAACACCAAATGTTCCAATGAATCCACCAGTAGTTAATGTACCATATTCAACAACTCCAGTAGCAGCATCAGTGGAACCAGGTATAATATTAAGTTCTGTTAGTTGATGAGTACTAATACCCTCTGTGGTCTGCATGACCTCAACAATGAGTTTATTACCAGCAGAAGCAGAAGGTAAAGTTTGCCAAACAGTAGTACCAGCACCAATAGCAGTTGATGTAGTAAGACCACTAATAGTAACTAAATCTCCTACAGATGTTGATCCTGTAGAAACATTGAATCCTGTTTGGATTCCTGCCATAGCATTGAAATCATTAGATATGAAATCAATAACATAGTTGTTTAACTCATACTTGGTAGGATGGAAGTTAACGTTTACATATGCACCAGAGAATACGAAATCAAAAGATCCTAGGAATCCCTGAGAATCCATACTGTACTGGTTGATATATGCATAAGTACCATCTTGTACAATATTAAAGAATCCAGTCTGAGTCTCACCAGTATAACGAGTATCCTTTACATGATAGAAATATCTGTGACTTGTAAACTTCTGCTTTTCAATACTATCAAACTTCTCAAATGGGTCTGTTCTTGGAGTACTATTAAACAAATCTCCAATATCATCAATAGAAAGAACCCTGTTCGTTCTTGCTTCTTCATAATCTGTAAGAATCCTATTATCTAATACTATCTCTTTAGATATTGTTATTTGATTAGCAGTACTAATACCAGCAACTTGAACTGTAAGTTCACTAGCATTATCGAAGTCCATTAAGGTATCAGTACTAGTTTTGGAGATTAAATCTACCTTAACTGATACTTCCTGACTGCTTGCAGCATTAGCTAATACACCACCACCTTTACCTGGATTGGGGAATCCTGTTCCACCAGTTCCATAAGCACCAATACCCTGTTCATCTGCATCTGATGGTCTACCAGCAAATGACTCAAGTTGCATATCAGAGAACTTCTTAAATCCACTGGTATGAGTGATTTCTCCAACTACATCTTTCCAAGTAGTATATTGGATAGGTGACTTAATTGAGTAAGCAAATGCTTGATAATAATCATTATCATGGATCCTCTGCCTTGAATCATTAAGGAAACCTGTAACTTGCTGGAATCCTTTCTTCTGTTCAACAAGAGGTCCTATGTCAAATGTTGACCCAAATGACTCAATTGCTTGGACATTACCAGACTGATTAGATGATTGTCCTTCAATAGCAGTGCCAGTTTCAAACTCATCATTAGTTGAAACTCTTAATGTGTTATTATTCTGATTCCATCCAATAACCGTACCTTTCTTATCACCAGTAAGTGTCTTCTGGATGATTTGCTCTTTTATCTCAAAATGACCCTTCTTAGTAACCGGAATGAATCCAGGGAAATGTTTCTCTGGTATTACTCTACCAGCTGATCCATCTGGATTATATTCACCAGGATTGTCATTTTCTAATACAAAACTTACTGTAGGATTAGCACCACCTAACTTAGGATCAATAGCAGATAATGTAAAGAGATCATAGTTATACTCACTTGAGTTATAACCAAATCCAGTAGTAGCAATACCAACACCCTCAACCATCACCTTATCACCAACAGCGAATGGGAAGGTCATTCCAGTAGAGAAATCCTTATCAAGTGTTAAAGTAACTGTTGCACTTGTTGTTGTGAATCCAACAGTCTCAATACCAACGCCATTAGTATTATGAATAGGATATATGGTAGGATCTGGATCCTGAAGTCTTCCAGTATTCTTACGAATAATAACACTAGAGACACCTACAGAACCATCAACTTCAGTTATAATATCAACCTCATCAAGTATTGATCCACTTACCCTGTCTTTAACAATACATGCAGGAGCAGTAGAATAGTTTGATCCACCAGAACTTAATCCAATGTGATCTAGAGTTCTAAATCTATCAACTTTAAAGAGACTTGGAAGAGCACCAGTTGGACGTAAAGTTTGGTCATATGGGAACTCATATCCAGGGTTATCAATCTGAGTTGATCTAACGTTTCCAACAGTGTTACTTTCAACTCTTAAGATAGCACCATTTCCAAAACTACTAGAAGCAGTACCAACATATTTTCTAGTAACTGTTGTTATACCTGGAATAGTATAATATCCATATCCCTTATTAGTTACCTTAATATCAGAAATAGCACCTAATGCACCAGCAGAGTTAGTCTCATAAGACATCTTTGCATCAGTATCGCCATATAATACAGATTCTGGTTCGTTAGGTACATTAAAGGAGAAAGTTGTCTCACCAATACCAGAAATCTTATAATTTCCATTATAAAGTGATTCTGTGAGTTTAATAGTGCTGTAATCTGATACAGTCTTATCAACGATTATTTCTGATTGATCTGAAGTAATCCGATCAGGATTAATAGGTGTTAACTTATAATAAAGAGTTTCTGGAGTCTTATTATTCGTCTGTAAGAAGACCTTACCTCCACTAATACCAACACTACCACTACTTGTAACATCAAACTGATCTGCAGTAGCAGTCAAATAACTATGACGGAAGTTCTTATCTCTATAGAAGTTAACAGAGAAAGCAGAATATGTTGATCCACCAGAGACATTTGATAAGGAGGTGTCTGAAACATCTAACTCAAGTTTTTGACCCCTTACAATGCTAATAAGTGGGTTTACAGGAAGCAATGAGTGTAATACAGCACCACCAGTATTTGCTAGTGATATATGTTGTGGATACTGAATAGTTGCATTATAATAGTTTGTTGCTAACTTAATAACATCTTCGCTATCCTTAATAACAAAGTATACACCATTATTTGAAATGCCAGAAACTGCGCTGGTAGATTCGTATATAACCTTCTGACCAGTTTCAAATCCATGATTTACTATGCTAATAGTATTTTGATTAATATTAACATTGTCCTGTAAGAATGTTCCTAATCCTACAGTTAATTTTCTATTATAATCATTATATTTCAAACTAAATGAGGACGTAATACCTGGAGACGCATTAAAGAATACAGTATCTCCTAAACCTAATCCATGAGCAGTAGTTGCAGTAGCAGTAACTACTACTTTCTCTAAAATACCAGTAAGTTGTGTATCTACGGTAGTAAGAGAATGTGTTACTCCTGCACCGACGGTATGGAAGTAAAGTTGATAAGCAGTAGTACCAACACCAACAAAAGTTCCCTCAGAACCAAGTCCAACTGGTAATGTTGTCAATCCAACTAAGTTCTTACCAAGATTGATCGAAAATACTTCACTTGGAAGAGAGAATGTATTAATACCTTCATCTGATACAGTTGGAGCAGTTCCACTTCCATCAGAGTAAGATAACTTCTGACCAGTCTTAAATTGATGATCTGGGAGATATATTGATCTTGCGGGTATTGCTAGGTCAGTTAAAGCTAAACCAGGACCAGTAATAGTGATTGTACTAGTAATACCAACACCAGATGTTGTACCTAAACCTACAACTTCAGATGGATCAAAATAAACACTTCTCTGTAAGAGAATATCAGAATCTGTGTTTACTCCAACATTGACAGTCAAAGTACGTGGTTTTTCTTCAATAACTGTAGAAGCAGTATAAGAAGTACCTACAGTTCCATCATATTCCCTTAAAACCCTAACTCTTGAGTTTATTGCATCAGTATTCAGTACTAAGAGTTTCTCTGTCGATATTCCAAGAACATCATCTTCTTTAAGAATACTTACATCCCCATTAATAGGAATATACGTAACAATACCAGTTGCGGCGGTATTTCCAATAGCAGCAGTTGCTTTAAACTTAGATGTTGATACACCAATAGTATAAACACCATTTAGGTTAATAATCGACTGTGAGGATATTCCAGAGACTCCAATATAATCACCTGTTTTGAAATCATGTGGTTTTGGAGTTCTTGCCTGAATACTCTGTTTATCCCTTAAAATTTGGAATGTAACGTCTTCTTTCTTATCTACTGTTGAAGATACTCTAACTAAGTCCTTTCCTTTGATTTTAAAGACTTTTGCAGAAGCATTAACTCCACCAGTTCTTACATTGTCAAATACGACTCTATCATTGATTTTATACTCATGACCACCATCTTCTACCTTAACAGAATCGATTTGTCCAGAACCAGCATAAGTTACAGAAGCAAAATCGTCAATAACCTTATCTGGTCGTGAAACAAACTCATAATCGCTAGAAGAGAAGGAAAGTTTGTATGGATAGATGTTTCTTACATATCCACCACTTTGAAGGTCTATTTTGTCGGTATTTGAGTCAGCATTGAAATTAAATGCATCTGGCTTCGATTTGAAGGTTTCACCAACAACATATGGGAATACTGGAGTAAAATACTTGTCAAAAGTTGCATCAGTTTCGCTAGAACTGTCAATAGTCGCAAAATACGCATATGTGCCTTCTGGATAGTCTGGAGTCTTACAAAAACGTCCATTATGCCTATCTAAGTCACCTTTGTTATTAAATACGTAATCATTGGTAAATGAACCCAATGGCCAGTCACCAACGCTAGGTCCAAGTTGTCTAGTAGCGTTTAATGCATATCCAGGGACCATTCTACGAATAACTCCACCATCTACACGATCAAAACCATATGGTCCGTATATTGGGTTACCATCATAGGCAAATCCAAGGATTGGTGAATGATTTTCAGAAACTTCTTCTGCATTTTCATATTCTAGGTCATATGAACCAAAATCCTTTGCACCACTCAGTTTGAGTGATGGAAGCATCTTTCTTAACTGCCTAGGAGCATATAAGTGTGTAAACTGCGATCCATAAGCACCAGAACTCACTTCCATGAATCCATCATCAAGTTTGATGAGTGTCTTATAGCGATTTACGTTATCTAACTCCCATCTTGCAACATTTGGTTGCACAACTGCTTGTTTACCCTTTGCATTAACTGCAGTTTCTACAGTAAGGAAGGATCTATCAGTTACAAACCCAACACCACCATTAACAACAGTAACTGACTGAATAACTCCATTTTCAATGATTGGAGTCAATGTTGCAAAGGTACCAATACCAGATGTTACAATTTCTGGTTGTGAGTTGTATCCACTACCACCTCTGGTTACAATAACCTGATCAATCTTACCTTCTTTAACAATTGTACGAAGTTCAGCCCCTGACCCTGCTTGGAAGTCAACATTTGGTGCTCTGTTGTAACTAATGATTGCGGAGTTACCATAACCCGTTCCATTTTGGGTTAAATCGACTGAAGTGATTTCTCCTCTAACAACAGGGATTAAAGTTGCCTTATAATCACCCAAACCAGTGGAAATACCAAGTTCCCCTTCTATTGTGACCGATATTGGTTGATAATCGAAAATATGGGTTCCTACACCAACTCCAGTGAATCTTACATAAGTTCCATTATCATATGCTTCAGTAAGAGTACCTCCAACACCAGCAAGTGCTAATCTGAAGTTATTATTATCAATAACAAGTGCTTTATATTGAGCAGTAGTAACTAAACCACTTATTGCAGTTCCAGTAGTGTCATAAGTTAATATTTCTCCATCTTTATAACCATGACCCTTAATATTGATCGAATGGTTAGCAGTATTGATTCCTGTTGTAATAACAGTACGTTTTTTCTTCTCATAACCACTTCCTGGGTTAGTTACGTAAACCCTATCAACAACTTGCTTTTTAGCAACACTTTCAAAGTACTGAGTACCAGATCCTTTGTCAGAAAGTTCTATTGTACCGATTCCACTAATAGCATCCTTATAAGTGGAGTGTAATTGAATAGTTTCATTAGAAACTGGATTAACAAAGTAAATTCCACCATCACCAAGTCCAGTACTACCAGTAGATATTGTTACACCTTTGTTTTGACGGTAAAATACCCTCTCACCTTCTCTAAAGAAGTGATAAGTAGTAAATCCAATAATACTTGTCTCAGTATTAACTCCAGCACCAACGTCAAGGTATGATTTATGAGAAACAGAGCGCATTTTAGCTTCTGCTTTAGCACCTGTACCATTACCACCCGAAATATTGATTTGGGGAAGATCTAAGTAGTCAAATCCCGCATATTTTACTTCAATCTTGTCAAATGAACCTTTAACATTGACATATCCTGTTGCACCAACACCTGTGGCATCTGTAATATGCAATAATGGAGGAGTTATAACGTCATGACCACTTCCACCATTAAGAACATCAATACCAGTAAGTTCTCCGTAATAAATGCCGTCTCTAGACTTATAATTAGCAAGTTCAACACCATTTACGAACATACCTGATTTTTCACCAGGAACAGTAGTGTATTCCTCCTCAGATGAGTCAAAAACTGGATCAGTAAACCTTCTTAATAGTCTTTGAGAGTCAATGGGCTTATTTTTAAGGTTACTAGCAAAAGTATGTGTAGTAATACCAGCACTATTACCAGATATAGTAATAAACTTATCTGCATCAATATTTGCACGAGAATATGCTAACTTAAATGACTGATCATCAATTTTCTTAGCAAAATACGTTCCTTCTGTTAAAGGATCTAGTGTAAGAGTAGTAGTTGATGTAGAAACTACCCCATCAATCAATGTTGACGAATCAGTAGTACCTGGAACGTAATAAACCTCATCTCCAGTCCTAAAATCGTGTCTTCTGGAGGTTGATATCGTTTCACCAGCAAAAGTAGCAGCAACTCTAACGTCAATGCTCCTTAAATCAGCATTAAGTTGCTGATTGAAGTAATATGGGATTGATGGAGAAGCAACATAGGTCTGATGCTCTATTTCACCTTCAATAATGTCATGAGCAGCAACTGTATGCTCAGGACCAACCATCTTCTTACCATTATGAGTATGGTATGGACCAGCATAAGGACTACCACTAACAATTCCAACTACCTTTAAGTCATATGCGTTAGTAATGTTAGCACTGAACTTATAATCTGGTTGTTTAACGGCAGGTAGAACTTCTGCTCTAATAAGTTCTTTTCTAGCCTTGAATACTACATTTAAATCAATAGATCCCAATCCACTTAGGATTGCAACCTTATTAGAAGGTATATCAACAACAGTTCCTTGATGCTCTGATTGAGTTGTTTGATTAATGAGGGTTACTAAGTCACCACTAAACAATAAATGAACCTCTGGACATGTGATCTTAACGTTACCATTACCAATATCCTCAATAGTCTCTACATTGAATAGGTTCGAAACATTATATACCCATTCAGTAAAGGATTTCTCTGTATCCTTTAATGTACCAAGATTCTTTACATCAATATCATCACCAGATACCATCTGTTTTGTTGGTCCAGGTATTAAGAACCTAGAAACAACACCAGTTATTCTTACAAATATCTTATCCCCATTTTCATCATATCCATAAACTTGAGAACTTAAACGGACTAATGAATTCTTTGTAATAGTTGCACTATTACCTGATAATCCTAAAAACTGAGTTGTAGTTTTACTAGTATAAGTTACAGTATATTCCGTCTCATCAACAGTAACAATAAGAGTTCCTGTAGCAGGGAATCCTACTGTAGAATCAACATATATGGTATTGACATTTGCAACTTCTTGTGTTACAGTTCTAGTTGTGGGGGTAATCTCAAATTTACCGTAGATCGATCCCCTCTCAGTAATATCCTTATTGGCACCTACATCAATGCTGATCTGATAGTATGTGTCTCCACCACGAGTATATGATATTACATTATCAATAGAACCATATGCCCTGGTAAGAGTACCAGATACTTCATCTTGGTATAATGTTTGACCTTTTAACTCTCTAGGGTCACCATCGATTGCTACAACAACTAAATCTTCAGTAATGCGATAATCAGCATCTGAAGGTTTTAATGTTTGCTCAAATGGTTTAACGATAGATGCATTAGAACCATATAATGCTCTGAATAAGATTTCAAAAGAATCATCAGTTCCTTTAGTCTTATAGAGATCTTTTGCTTGCTTGGCAAATAATGCTTGGTCAAGACCTACTACAAAGGACCTATCTTCCAAACCTGGAACATATAATCCCTTATACTTCTTGAAGAACTCAGCAAGGAAAAGATTACTTAAGTTGGTAACAGTTGCATTATCAGAGTGACTTGCTGATGATGTTGATGTAAAAGTGACTCTATCTGCCTCTCCAGTAGTGAAGAGAGAAGTTATTGCACTAAAAGCACGAACACAACCAAAAAACTGTCTTTTATCTTTACTTGTATAAGATATTATCTCATCGTCTATTTTTAAATATCCATAACGATCGGGGAAACCTACTGTAGAATCTACAGCAATAGTTGTATCAAATGCAGTAATAGAACCATCTAATACAGTAGATGATATGAGATACTGCTGACGAAATGAATCATTTTTAATATATTGATCTATATTCTCAGCAAGATCAACAGGACCTCCCTGAAATTCTTGGGATTTATAGTATTGCTCTAAAAACTCGCCGAAAAGCGGAGATTCTGATTGAACGTATTCTGGAATCTGGCTAGCGACTACAGAATGGGTTTTGGCTCTAGTCTCTATCATTAGTTCGTGTAACCGCCGCTTGCTGTATTAGTTGTAACTTGTTGAGAGTTAAATGCTGTAGAAGTAGTATAAGTTGTCGCATACGACGTATCAATCTCCTGAACATTATAAGACTCAGATTCAGTAAGATCAGTGTAAACAGGAACTCCTCTTACAAGTGGTGATAAACGATCCTTTCTTCCGTTGGGGAAACTAGAACTAACAATATAGTTAGAACCAGATATATCTTCTCCAGATGAAATGGTGTCTGAAACCATTGTAACAAGGCTGTTACTAGTATCTAGTTGCAAATAAAGATCCTGTAATCCGATAACGTCGTAAGACTTAGGTGTACAACTAATCTGTACCATATTTTGATCACCACTTACCACTGTACTAGTAATAATCAAGGCATTAAGGAAAACTTCTCCTTTCTGATAATCAATAGTACCAATATTATTTCTAATAATAGCAACTTGGTTAGAAGAAAGAAGTTTGAAAAGAACAATCCTACCAGTTTTTCTATCAGAGTTTGGTATGTCTGAAAGGTAAACTGTGCCGGAAATACCACTAACTGTGAATCCAGAAGACTTAATATTGTAACCAGTTAATGAGTTGACATTGAAAGCATTACCATAACACAGTTCATAGGATGCAAGTGATCCTATTTGTGCTCTAAGGTCTCTTCTAATAGCACATCTGGTGATGTTAGAAGTGATTGCAGTGTTAGTTTGGTCAATCAATCTAAGTGCCTTAGAGTACTTAAATCGCGCCCCAAACGTGTTTAGTTCAGTAGACTTAGCATATGTGTTTAAAGTCTCTAGAACGCTGCTCTGAAGGGCATCTGTGGAGTTTGTAGAGTTGGCATTAAAGTACACACTACTGTCTGTTTCCACATATAGGTACTTAAGATCAACTATTTCAGAAAGTATACCAGCTACGGTGTACCTCTTAAGTTTATTCTTAAGTTCCATCTTCTCAATCTGAGAAAGATACTTACCATTCTTGGGTTTAATACTAATAAAAACCTTTCCAAACTGTGGTGGATCTGTATCTTCCCCACCATAGACAGAAACTGATTCTGTATTAGCGTAAATCTTAGTTACAATCGCTTTATAGTCATCAGAGGTTACTGCACGGTTTTGAGCAGAATAGACTAAAGGTGCATACTTTTTAATAGAAGAAACTGATTCAATATCATCTCCATATTGTGCTTTAGAGACAATACCGTCAATAACTGAAGGTTGTAAGTCGTCAATACCTTCTGTTACTGTTACACCAGCATTATCAACGATATTTCCAGTAAATGTAAAGGAATCTACACCATTTGCGTCTTTTCCACTCGTTGCAATGTAGTTTACAGTGATAAAGTTGGAATCTTCTAGTTTTTTACCAAACTTTCCGTCACCAAAGATGACTTCATACTTCTCATCAGCAACTTCTTGCAATAAGAAGATCAAAGAGTTGTTATTTACGTCAATTATGTTGTCAGTTAACTTATAAATCGTCTTTAAGTTGGTTGCAGTGCTATTTGGAGAGACTGAAACCTTAATTGTTGACGTATCAATGCTAGAATTGGGTAAAATGAACCTTTCTGTTGGAACACCGTCTCCACTTTCACGATAAGTGAAGGTTTTTGTTAAATATGTGCCTTCATAGATTGTAATATTTTCAAAAACTGCTAAATTATCAACTACAGGGACGGTAATATCGTCCATAATCGCAAAACTGTAGTTTTCACCGCCAAAAGTATTAGAAACTGCAACAATTCCCGCCTTTAAAGTCATCGTAAGCGGTTGTGTTGCATAAGAAGAGGTATCTACACCAAATGTTACCTTTGCAGATGCTGCTTTTTTCGATCTTGGGGTATATCCGACGTTTCGAGCGAGGGCGGCAACATTTTCTCTTAAAGTTGCGCTGTCAATGAACACCTCATTAGCAAGCATGTTGCTATTATAAGCAGTAATGTAGGAATTATATGCTAAAGTGTCGATGAGGATCGACATATTAGATCCTTCAAAGTCAAAATCAGTAAAATTACTATTAGATCTCAGATAATCCTTAATCTGAGTCTTGATTTGGTCAAAATCGAGATTCGTAAACTGTGTAAGAGGCATTTATCTAAGTGATTCTAATACAAAATTAAGTTGTTGCACCGGAAGTGCTATTCCGACGATTTCATAGACGATAGTTACGTCAAATGCGTTAGAATCAAAGTAAGGAACGACTTCTACGTCAACTAGATTGACTCTTGGCTCAAAATTATCAATAGTATTTCGTATTTCATCAGAAATAATAGCTGCTGAACCAGCATCCATTAGATCAAAAAGACTCCCGTTGATCCTAGAACCTAGATTTGGTTGAAAAGGACGTTCCTGGAGTTGTGTTAATACCAAATTCTTCACAGATCGAGAGATCGCACTCGCATTTTTGAGTGGAATTACGTCTTTAGTAACAGGATGGGACCTAAAAGATAGTGAAATATCTTTAAAAGACCTCGATACACGCTCGACGGGCATTTATACTTTAATTTTCTTTTATTTAGACGCGATTATCCGGATTCCACAGCTCCTTATCATCTTCTGATCGCTCATAAAGGTCAGTTTGACGCTTTAGATTCTTCTTTTTAGGGGTCAAATCGTCTTCCCAGATCTCTCTTAGCAACTTTTCGTGCTGAATTGCTCCTAAGTTGTCTAAAAAGTCGTTTTGTGCTTCCATTTTAGTCACTATTCCAACGGGGACCACGGTCCGAATCACTGATATTTAGGTTCCTATATTCACAATCGACAATCTTATTGTTTCGTTCGGGGACTCTAATCGTATTATAACGCTCAAAACCCACTTCTTGGAGAAAAGCCTCCAACTCTTCTCCCGTATTTCCACCTTCATAGTCTTCTGACTCGTCGTATTCAGCGTAAATGTACTTTACGTTCTTAATATGTTCACCTAAACTCCTCAAAACGTTTAAATCACGTCCTTGAGTATCTGTTTTAACAACATCTATTACCTTATTATATGCTAACTTATTACATAGGTCACTTAAAGGAAGGCACTCGACGGAATAAACCTGTTGAGTGGCACCTTCAAATCTTCCAATTGGCTTACAAAGAGAAGAAGTTCCTGGGTCGTTACCAGTTGCGGGTCCTCCCAGTCCATAGAAGTCCCGTTGAGTAGGCATTGCGACGTTATCAACAGCTGCTTCGATAAGGTAGCATCGATTCCCCGCATGGTGAGTCTCCAAGTGCGAGCAACAAGATTTAAAGTTATTAGGATGTGGTTCGATTCCAACAACGTAGACGTCCTCATCATCATTTAACCATTTTAGGGTATTTGGCATATTCATTGATAGACCTACGTCAATGCGAAGTTTCATACCCTTCATCAACTTCTCATTGATAACCGTATAGTCTATCATTTCCCTTGACCTCGCGAGCGACGCCGTTTTCCGTTTCGAGACGAAGCGGCGAATTTCGAGTGTTTGCCCTGGCCTTGCCGAGTTTTCTTCGGACGTGTTTCTATAACAACACTACCAAGTACTCCTTGCCTTACTTTTGCCATAATCTAAAGAACTCTTGTTTTTTCATGTCCAACACGTATGCGAGGATCACACCAGATCTCCATACCACCTTCGATAGCATCTAAACAGAAACTAACGTCTTCTCCACACATGTCTTGTACTGCACCAGATTCAAACTGTTGCATCTTAGGAGCAAACCATGGATACTCAATAGCTTCAGATTCAAATACACCATTCTTAATCATTACCCAACCAAACCCAGTATAGTCTACAGTGAATGGCTTCTTACGCTTCGAAATAGATTCTACAGTTTCGTGATTCATCACGCCACCATTTTTGCGGAAGTCTTCTTCATCTAACCAATGTGCAACACTAGTAGTACTTCCATCTTCCGTTGCATACCATCCAGCAGTAATCTGTTTTTCCTCTCCTTCGGCTGGAACAGATAGATCACATAGTTGCCAGAACTTGTTAGTGTCAAATACTATATCAGAATCTATCCAGAGTTGGTAATCATACTCTAACTTACCATCCCATGGTTTCTGTTGAGGTCCACGTAATACGTTAGCACCTAATACTTTACATCTAGCAAAGTTAACCATACTAGAATAGTCTTGACTGATCTGAATGGACATTCCATTCTGTACCATGTCAAAACATAGTTGTACAAAGTTCTTAAGGAAGATATAAGAACATCCTCTTCCAGGTAAGCAGAAGACTATCTTCTTACCTTTCATTCTTTCTTTAATCGCAGGAATGTCCCATTGTTCTTCCTTTTTCTTGGGAGCTGCTGCTTTTACAGTAAATCCTTTAGCCATAGACGAATCAACTCATCAATAACATTATACACGCTATATAGGTCTATTGTCAACAGGTTTGACATCAGTAAAGTTAATATTAAACGATAAACTTATACGGGTATTCCCACTAGTATTTGTTTGTACTCCATGCCTTAACCATGAAGGGAATAACATAATCTTTCCTACAGTAGGTTCATGTGTCCACCATTGAGGTTGATTCCTAAACAATAAATCATTTGATGTTGCTATTATTGGATGTTCAAAAAATAAATCGCCATCCCCAACATATGCTTTATAATAGTATATCCCACTTATATCTGCACTACCATGATTATGTACATGAGCATAGTTCCCTTTCTCAAACTTTGAAAACCATGATGTTGTTATTTCATACTTCGGTATTAATCCCATACCTTTACAATACTCTTTTACATGTCTATCCAGTTCCTCTTTAAACAAAGGTAACTCTTCAACAATATTCTTTGTAAAATCAGAAAGGTAATGAGTACTCTGTTTTAAATCAAAGGTTTCCTTACTAACAACTCCTTTGATCTCTTTCTGTATATTCTTAAAGTTTTTAACACCCAGATCATAATAGATCGGTATAGCAAATAAGTTCTGATACATTAATAACTCGGAGTGTTCAAATCACCATCACCACCATTACCATGTGATGCTAATACTCTAGTAAATGATAAGTCTTTCTTAGTAACCTGTGTGTTAGGTCCTACCATACTATTCAACATTTGCCACCTTACTTGAAAATCCTCTTCACTCAGACAGTGAAAGAGGACTTCTCCCTTTGCATATATGTGATATTCAAACTCTGTCATAGTCATCTTCCAAACGTACAATGTCGTCTTCTACACATTCGTCGCCAACCTGTACTTCAATTATAGTTAGGCCAGATTCTCCTGCCATAATCCTATGATTTACTTTCGTAGGTATATAAAAATATTTCCCTGGATATGCATTCAACGTATCCTCCCCTAATATTATCTTCCCAGTCCCTCTGACAACTACCCAATGCTCACATCGTTTGAAATGATACTGTAACGATATCTTACTATTAGGTTGTACAACTAACCTTTTTAACTTATACTCAGGTTCTTGAAAGTGGTTCTCATAAAAACCCCAAGGGCGGAAAAATCTTTGCATCACCAAAACCATGCATCTAGTACTATATTAGATAGAACCGTCCAACCATATATGAATGTAAAAATGTTAACCATGAAATCCTGACGGCGCGAAAAATTATTGGGCGGAATTTTATATGTCGAAAGCAGACTTTTGTAGGTTAGGGTTGTTGACTTTTTTATAAACGCATCGCCCGCCACGGGGACATCAACGAACACCGCACAACTGCGATATCTGATTATAACATAAGACTGCTAATCTGTCAAATCATTGTGTTACAAACTGTTGTCCTCCAGTTGTTGATACATTGCATCATAAGTCTCTGATAGTTCTTCTATACAAACGGACAAAGACTCCGCGCCATTAATGTCAAACAGTGCTTCATAATCTATCTGACGTGCATTAAAATCCTCATAAACTTCGAAATCCAAAGTAACACGAACTCGCTGCAATTGTGATGTGCAAGTGTTCATAATCTCTCAGAGGATTGTGTGTCTCTATTATATAACGAATCGGAGGCAATGTCAAGACCTTATGTGTTACAAACCGTGAACCGCGTAGTTGACAAGAACTCCTCTCCATGTTATGCTCGCTAAGATCACTAAACCTCAGCACATTTATCCACACATTTATAACACTTATTCACACACTTGTGGAAAACGTTATAAACAACGCGCACCTATTTATTTGACCATTTATAATACCTTTTAGCATAGTTTTCCACAGAAAGTGTTAGTTTTCCACAGGAAATACGTGTTTCCTTACTGTTATCGAGTAGTTGTAATCCTTGAACATTTCCATTAACATTAGCGTGTTATCTTTACCCCATGAATCTATACAATACTGAGGGTAATATCCATTTGATTGTTCTTCCTTACTGTGGTAACAGAAAGTATAAATCAGACCATCCCAATCCTTGGTTTCATTTGTGTTAGTTTGTTGTGTCATTTGTGAAGCGATTGTAGTAACTTTTGGACTTGCAATCTGGTCTAGTGTGGATATACTTTAGGTTGCTCCAATCTGACTCATAAACTAATAACAATGTATGGATATATTGATGAGGATTCTTCTTAATTTTCTTACCTAACTGTTGTTCAGTTTCACATACTGGTTTCTTACGTATTGCAGTCTCTAATGTTAAGTATCTGGAGTGACGGTTGTTGTTAAGATCTAGAGGCATTTCAGGGCATTTAAAGTATACCCAACCTCTATCACTTTCTTCACCGTTGCTGTTAATCAAAATCACATAATCGTTCACCTCTGGTTCATAAGAATCCATGACAAAATGGGGAGCGGTTAGTGTTATCTATGTGTGGAAATCTTCAGTACATTCTTTCATATCTACTTGCTCTTCATCTATAGTACAAGTAACATTTTCTGGGTTGAAATCCTTGCTGTTGATTCTATCTAATGTGTCTATAATCTTGGCGAGGGCGTTGTCAATCTTGTAACCTAATTGCATGATAGTTTCTGTTAGATTGTTGACATCAATCTTCGCACGTTCGTTATTAACTTGTGCGACGTAATCCTCATAGCTACGTTGTGAAGATTTGGGAGAAGATGTGGGCATAGTTGATACTAAATGGTCGATAAGTTCTGAATAGTTGTTATCAGTCTTCATCAGGAAACTGTGCGATTTTACTATCAGCAAGGGCGCCAATCATTACCCATACTTTCTCACCTGATAACATATGTTCATGGCATAAATGTTCAACAGAATCTTCAATCATTTCCATGACTTCTATTGCTTGTGCTTGAAGTTCTTGGGGAGTT